>R23__coassemble_54_pt1 | contig 80588 bp, 52 predicted proteins | sample R23__metabat2_high_PE_006 | metagenome-assembled genome bin R23
GTACGCCTATAGCCACACCGCAGTGCAAATTTATTTCGACTGCGGTGCAAATTTTTCGGTATTTTACCCCTGAAAATAATGACCTTTTTCGCTTTTCACTTTTCATTTTTCACTTTTTATCGTACCTTTGCATTTCCAAAGCAGACTTGATGCCCGGTACATTAAACAAAACACCTCAGCCCAGCGTTGCCACCATCGGATTCTTCGACGGTGTGCATCGCGGCCATCAATACCTCATCCGCCAGGTGAGGGATGAGGCCATGGGGCGTGGCATGCGCTCGTTGCTGGTCACCTTTCCCACACACCCAGCCCGTGTGCTGCGTCCTGACGTGCCTTTGCAACTGCTCACTACACCGCACGAAAAGGCGCAACTGCTCGGCGAAACAGGCGTCGATGACGTGGCCATGCTGCCCTTCACCCGCGAACTCGCCGCCCTTTCGGCACGCGAATTCATGACCGACATTCTGCGTACGCGCTTTAACGTCCGCGTCCTCGTCATCGGCTACGACCACCGCTTCGGACACAACCGCGCCGAAGGTTTCGAGGACTATGTGAAAATTGGTAATGAGATGGGTATGGATGTTGTGCAGGCCCGCGAGTTGGACGGCGGTCAGCACGTTTCCTCATCCGCTATTCGCCGTGCTTTAGCAGAGGGCAGGGTGGAGGACGCTGCTGCGATGCTCGGACGCCCCTACAGCCTGGGCGGCACCGTCGTCCGTGGCCATCACGTCGGCACCGACCTCGGTTTCCCGACCGCCAACCTCCGGCTGGACGATCCCGACAAACTTGTGCCCATGAACGGAGCCTATGGTGTGGAGGTTTGCATAGGAATAGGTCGTGTGGTGCAGGGGATGCTCAACATCGGTACACGTCCCACGCTCGACAACGGCACCGACCGCAGCATCGAGGTCCATCTCTTTGATTTCCATGAAGATATCTACGAACAGCACATGGAAATCCACTTCATCCGCTTCATCCGAAACGAAAAGAAGTTCGACACCGTGGCCGAACTTCAGAAGCAGTTACAAGCAGACAAGGATTTCTGCCTGAACAACTGATTATTTGACTACGAATTACACGAATTTACGAATTTCTGATTTCTGCATGGAAGGAATAATTCGTTTAATTCGTGAAAATCGCCGATAAAAAAAGCATGGGGCGCATCGCTGCGACCCATGCCATCCCGGGAACTAATTGTCTTATGATAATACTACTCAAAGTGGGTAGTCCTTTTATTCCTTTTCTGAGTCGTCGAGCGTGGCGATGACCCTGGCAGCAGGTGTCAGACGCAGCAACTGCTGGTGGATGTCGGGCTTGCTGCGCAGGTAGCGGCGCAGTTCCAAAGGCAGTCCGTAGGTGGTCAGTTGCTTGTTGGTGAGAGCAAGTTTGCCCTTGAATTCGCAGGTAAATTCGTCGCCGTCATCGGTGCTGAGCAGGTTGATGAGACATTCGGTCGTTTTGCCTGGCAGCAAGACGCAGATGCCGCCCGGCTGGATGTTGCCCATCGTAAAGGTCAGCAATGTCGGCTCCTTGATGTCGGCCGTGATGGTGACGGTGTGGTCGGGGGCAATGACGGCCCGATGAGCTAGTTTCGGCAAACGGTTCACACGATAGTTTATAGGCTGAAAGGTCAAACCGCCATTTGCAGGATAGTTGTACGTCACAGCGTCGTAGTCGAACATGCTTTGCTGGTAGTTCAGCAGGTGAATCTTCAGCGTGGCGGTCTTCGGCTTCTTCGCGGGGCGGTACGGGGGCAGTTCTTCGTTCTCGTCGTAGGTAAGTTTCTGCCACTCCTTCCCTGCTTCCTCGTGGGCAATCGGCTGTGTCTCGTCGTGTACAAAGAAGTAGTTGTAGCAGTTGCCGTCGGCTTTCTCTTCGGTAACGAAGTTCACCCAGCGGGTATCCTTGGGCACAGGATCGAAGTGGAAGCGGTAGTGCTCGGTGTCGTGGTAGTCCTTGTGGTGCCATTCGCCCAGCGTGGTCCCTTCGATGCTGTGCAGGCGGAAACGCTCGCCACGGTCGGTGACGAGGCATTCTTCCTTGCCATTGAACTGGTACATATACTGTGGAATCACCTGATGCGTCACATAGACGGTGGTGGCGGTGTCGGTCAGTTCCACACGGTCGATGTAGAACCATGCACGCGCCGAGGTCCAGTCGCTGACAGGTTTCTCCCACACCACCGCCTCGCGGTTTTGAAATTCGGGCAGCGAGAAGTCCCAGCGGCTGTTCTCGTTGGCATAGACGAAACTGCCGCCGTTGAGCGCCGACTCGCTGTGGTAGGTGTAGTCGGAATTACCCTGTTTGCCCAGAATGTCGATGACTTGGCGTTCGCCGTCGGTGACGATGGTGATGCTCTGGGGTTGAGCGATGGTGATGGTGTCATTAACATGGGCGCATGCCACACTGGCTCCCAGGCCCATGACGAGGGATAAGAATGCTGTTTTCATTTGCTGAATGTTTTTTTGAGTTGCTGAATGGTTGCCGTTCCTTCGAGATAGACACAGAGGAAGTCTGTCTGACTGCGGCGTTGGTAGATGATGTAATGGTTGTTCGCGCCTTTCTGCGCATAACGGAACAAGGCAAAACGGATGGTGCGATTGTCGCGCTGCACTTCTTTCTCGGTGGCGCCGTGCGCGTCTTGAGCAAGCAGACGTTCCACCTGTGCAAGCCCTTTGGCTGTGCTGCTGCACTGAACGCTGCGGAAAACGCTCAGGTGGTACTTCGCCAGTTCGTCGTTGGTAACGTACGTCTCGGAGAGGATGCGTGTGTCGGCGACACGTCCGCCAAAGACATCATACACGGCCATCCGCTCCAGTCCTGTCTGCCCATAGAGCGTGGCAGACAAGCAGAGCGTGAACAGCAGTGCAAAAGTCCGATAATTATTCATCATGGCTCAATTTGTTCATTATCTGCGTTGAAAATATCGCTCAGTGTTGTTTCCACATGGCTCATTACGATGCTGTGGTCTGTGATGCGCTGTCCGTTTTCGATGGTGTAGCAGACAGCGTCCCCATCGTCTTTGCTCATCCAGATGCTCCCCACCAAGAAGGCCAGCACCACGGAGGCTGCGATGGCCGTGTAAAGCCAGACACGTCGGCGGCGGTACTGACTGATGCGCTCCATCACCCGCTGCTCCATGTCGTGCGGCACTTCCAAGCGGGATGCACGCTCGTTCTGCCGCTGCAAGGCTTGACGTAAAAGCAAATCGTTATTCATTGTTCATGTGTGTTAAGATGATTCTGAGTCGTTGGCGAATGCGGTGAAGCCGACTACCCAGGCGCGAGGCCTCGCGGGTGAGCGTCGCTTCGGTCGCTCCAGTGATGAAGGCTATTTCCTTCAGTGGACGTTGGTCGAAGTAGTAGAGTTGAAGGAGCATCCGGTCTTCAGGAGTCAGTTGCTGTATCGCTACGTCAAGTTGGTCCACCGTCGTCGTCTCCGGCCATTCGTAGGGCACGTCGTCGCTCACATTGAGCGACTGCGTTTGCCGTCGTTTTCGCCGTCGCAGATGGTAGAGCGCTTCGTGGTAGGCGATGCGCTGCAGCCACGTTTGCAGCGATGCCTTCGTCGGGTCGTAGTCCTTCAGGTGCTGGTAGGCGGCGACAAACGTGTTCTGAACCACATCCTCCGTGTCTTCTTGCTGTCCCACAACACGCCCCACAAATACCATCAGTGCCGCACTGTAGCGATTCACCAGCAGTCCAAATGCTTTTGTGTCGCCACTGAGTATGCCCTGTATGAATGTATTCTCTCTATCTTTCATTCTATTGATATATAGACGAAACGATGCTAAATATCACGCCGAACACACGTTTTTTTTATCATTGCTTTTATAAAAAACAAATTACACGAACTTTACGAACTTTCCCTTTCTCATGCAGAGAAAAAGGATTCGTAAAATTCGTGTAATTCGTAGTCGAAAAACTTCTTCGCCGTCCTACTTGGCAATCACCAGGAAATATTTCTTCTTGCCTTGCTGAACGAGCAGGTATTTGCCGTCGAGCAGGTCGGCGGTGGTCAGTGCAGCGTTGGGGTCGGCGAGTTTCTCCTTGTTGATGCTGACGCCGCCGCCCTGGGTGAGTTTGCGCATCTCGCCCTTCGACGGGAAGATGGCTGCGGACTCGGTGGTGAGGACGATGGCAGGTGTGCCTTCACCCTCGAACAATGCGCGGTCAACCTCGTAGTGGGGCACGCCGTCGAACACGTCGAGGAGCGTCTGTTCGTCGAGGCGCAACAGGGCTTCCTTCGTCGATTTGCCGAAGAGGATTTGCGAGGCTTCGAGGGCCATGTCGTAGTCGGCCTCGGAGTGTACCATGATGGTCACTTCGCGGGCGAGACGTTTCTGCAGCACGCGCTGGCCGGGGTCCTGACGGTGCTCGGCGATGATGGCGTCGATTTCCTCCTTCGTGAGCGAGGTGAAAATCTTGATGTAGCGCTCGGCGTCTTCGTCGGCCACGTTGAGCCAGAACTGGTAGAACTGGTAGGGGCTGGTGCGGTTGCGGTCGAGCCAGATGTTGCCCTTCTCGGTCTTGCCGAACTTGCGGCCGTCGCTCTTGGTGACGAGGGGGCAGGTGAGTGCGAAGCATTCTTTGCCCGACATGCGGCGAATGAGTTCCGAGCCTGTGGTGATGTTGCCCCACTGGTCGGCACCGCCGAGTTGCAGACGGCAGTTCTTGTGTTCCGAGAGCCAGTAGAAGTCGTAGGCCTGGAGCAGTTGGTAGGTGAATTCGGTGAACGACAGGCCGTCGCGTGCCTCACCGTTCAGGCGTTTCTGCACCGACTCCTTCGCCATCATGTAGTTGACGGTGATGTGTTTGCCGACGTCGCGGGCGAAGGCGAGGAACGTGAAGTCCTTCATCCAGTCGTAGTTGTTGACCAGTTCGGCGCGGTTGGGTGCGTCGCTTTCAAAGTCGAGGAAATGAGCGAGTTGTGCCTTGATGCACTTCACGTTGTGTGCCAGCGTCTCCTCGTCCAGCAGGTTGCGTTCCTGGCTCTTGCCCGAGGGGTCGCCAATCATGCCGGTGGCGCCGCCGATGAGTGCAAACGGCTTGCCGCCGCAGCGCTGGTAGTGGCGCAGCATCATGACGCCGCAGAGGTGTCCGATGTGCAGCGAGTCGGCCGTGGGGTCGATGCCCAGGTAGGCGCTCACGTTCTGTTCTTTCTCAAGCAGTTCTTCCGTGCCCGGCATCATCTGGTGGATCATGCCGCGCCATTTGAGTTCTTGTACAAAGTTCATCTTAGTTATTTATCGATTTACTGATTTACGATTTACCGATATCCGATTTACCGATTTGCGGTGCAAAGTTAGCAATAATTCGGCGCATGGCAAAATCCAGCAACGAAAAAAGCCCTCCGTACAGGGACGGAAGGCTCGTTTGTAGAGAATGTGTGTCTGAGTTTTAAGCGATTTCGACTTTGCGGCCGATCTTCGGAGTTTTAGCGGGAGCGACCTTCGGCAGGTCGATGGTCAGCACGCCGTGCTCCACGTGGGCAGCGATTTTGTCCTTCTCGACGTCGTCCGGCAGAATCAAGGTCTGCTCAAACTTCGTGTATGAGAACTCGCGGCGCAGGTAGTGGGCGTTCTTGTCCTCTTCCTTCTTCTCGTTCTTCTGCTCCAGTTTGATGTGCAGGTTACCTTCGTCGTTGATCTGGACGTCGAAGTCCTCCTTCTTCATACCCGGAGCGGCGAGCTCCACTTTATAATCCTTTTCGCTCTCAATCACGTTGATAGCGGGTGCGGTTGCTTTGGCACGCGGCATAAAATCGGTGTCGAACAAGTCGTTGAATACGCTTGGCAGCCATGTGTTAGTTCTCATCATTGGTAACATAATTCTTTCCTCCTATACTTTAAGGGTTAAACAAATATTTCTTGCTTTGCCTGCTGCTTCTTGCAGCCTGCACCCTTATTGTTGCAACCTTCGTGCCAACCGCTTTTTTGCCGAAAATTACATAACCACACAGACAAAATGACTGATTTTTCTGACATAATGGCGGAAAGTATAGGGAAAATCGCACATGGACGCCTCACAGATTTCCCCTGCATGCAAGGAAAAATACCCTAAAAATACCTCAAAATTTGCACCGCAGTCGAAATAAATTTGCACTGCGGTGTGGCTATAGGCGTACCGCAGTGCAAATTTATTTACACCGCAGTGCGTTTTTTGCGGTGTTTTTGTGGTTTGGAAATGAGGCCTCGGCCCTTAGTTCCAGAACCGGCGCAGCCGTTCGGCTTCCTCTGTGGTGATGGGGATGACGGCGCCGTGTTTGGGTTTTTGGAAATCGGCGGTCATGGGACCGTTGTGGTTAAAACGGCCGATGGGGGTGAAGTGGACGAAATCCGTGGTCTCTGCGAATCCGAAACTGCCTCCTTCCACACCGAACACGTCGTACATGAGCACGTACTTGTCGGTGCCTTCGCGCTTCCAGACGGTGGGCGCCTCACAGGAGATGGTCTCGCCGTCCACCTGTCCTTCGCGGTATTCGTAGGGTCCGCTAATCTTGTCGCTCACGGCTACCTTCACGCCGCTGATGGGGTCCTGGCAGCAATAAGTCATGACGAACTTGCCCTGGAACGGGATGATGTCGGCATCGAGCACCTGCGTGTGGTCGTCTGGGTATTTGAAGAGCAGCCGCGGGGCCGTAAGGATGGTGTCGAACGCATCGTTCACGTAGGAGTAGTAGAGTTCGGTCCGACCGCCGGCGTGACGGAAAGTGAAATAGAGCATGAGTTGGTGTGTGGCCTCGTCGTATATGGTCTGAGGCGCCCATACGCAGGCCTCGTCCTCGAAGCCCGGGAAGTGGTCGAAGGTGACGTTGGTGTGTGTCCAGTGAATCAGGTCGGAGGAACGGGCGAGCACGAGTCCGCGGTTGTTCCCCCAGTCGTAAATCTTTTCGTCACGCTCCCATTGGGTCTCACGCAATCCGATTTCCTTGGCACGGCAATGCAGGTCGGTCATGGCCACGAGGAAGGTCCCGTCGGGCGCACGATAGATGTGTGGGTCGCGGATGCCTCTTTCTCGGGCGATGCTGTCGCCCGACAGCACGGCTTCCCCCTTGTTGATGGTCTGAAAGTGGTAGCCATCGTCGCTCAGCGCCATGTGCATGCTGTGGTCACGGTCTTCGTGATAGACCATGAGGTAGTGGTCGAGCGGCTGGCTTGGGGTTTGTGCCGAAAGGGGTGATTTGACGTCCCAATAGACGACGTAGTGCTGGTGGTGCATCTGGTAAAAGGGAATGAGGGAATAGTCGCGTGGGCCAAGGCCTTTGGTGCGGAAGTGTAGCAAGGTGTCGGGCACACGTTCCAGCCATTGCGCCGTGGGCAGACCGTCGCAGATCAGTACGGGCGTACCCATCGCGGGATCAGGCTGCTGAGTGCCGAGTTCGCCCGCCAGCAGAGCAGGTCCGTAGAAGATGGCCACGCGCTGTGGATTGTCGGGCATCGCCACCGTGTAGGTATTCATGTCGAATGAAACCTCCATCCGGTCGCCGTCTTTCCAAGTTCGTTTGAAAGACAGGTACGTGCCGGGCGTGCCTTTTACCTTGATGGCGTGTCCGTTGACCTTTATCGACATTTTGCCCGCCCATTCCGGCCATCGCAGTCGGACGACGAGTGACTGTTTCTTGGGTGTGGCGAACGTCAGCGTCGTGTTGTTTCCGAAGGGGATGTCGGAGTCTTGTGTGACGACGAGGCCTCGCTCTTTCCAGTCGAGTCTCGACGGAATGAACAGATTGACGAAGAGGCTGTTATCCTCGCCTTGTGCATAGATGAAGTCGGCGTACTTGATGTGGTTTTCCATGCCGGTTCCGCTGCAGCAGACGAACGCATCGGGCGCCAGGTAGTTCTTCTTGCCACCGGGACACAACGGGGTGTAGTACAGGCACATGCCGTCGTCAGGATTCTGCGAACCGAGGATTTGATTGTACAGTGCACGTTCGTAGTATGCGATGTATTCCTGCCGAGTGTTCCAACTGAAGAGGTGCGTGGTGAGTTTCAGCATGTTGTACGTGTTGCACGTCTCCGTTGTGTTGGTGCCCAGGCGGTTGGACAGCATGCCCGGAGCGCCGAAGTGTTCCCCGTCGCTGTTGCCGCCGTTGGCATAGGTGTGGAAGGCCGTGACAGTGTGCCAGAAGAAGTCGGCGATGGTCGAGTCGCGTCGGCTGCCGGTCAGTTCGTACAGGCGTGCGGCACCCACTATTTTAGGTATCTGCGTGTTGGCATGCTTACCCTCCAGACTATCAGTCTGTGCCGCCAGCGGGTCCATGATGGCCTGGTGGTTGTCGAAGCGTTTGGCGAGGTCGAGGAAGTGCTGATTCTTCGTAAAGGCATAGAGGTTGGCCAGCGCCTCATTCATACCGCCAAATTCGCAGGCCAACACCTGTTGCATCTGGGCTTCGGTGAGGTGGTAGAAGGTTCCGTACATCCATTCGCCCAAACGGGTTGCCACCTTCAGCGCACGTTCGTTGCCGGCAAACTGATAGGCGTCAATGAGGCCTGCCAACACCTTGTGCATCACATAGATGGGTACCCACCCACCATTCAGGTCGAAGGGCTTCGTCGAGATGTTCCCGGCAGCGACCTCGGCAAAAATGCGTTTGCCGTCGGGCGTGGCAGCCAGATAGCCATTGCCGTTGGCCTGTTGGCAACTGTCCAGTTGTTCGACCATGTAGTCGACGATGTGGCGGAAGCGTTCGTCACCCGTCGTGCCGTAGTACTGCGCACAGGCCGACAGGTAGTGGCCAGGTGTCTGACCCGCCACACCTTCGCTTTCCCAACCGCCGTATTTCGGCGCTTTGGGCTTCAGCCCCGCCTCCAAAAGGAAACCGCTGAGAAAACGGTCGGGGTCGAGGCTGAGCAGGAAACGGACATCTCGTTGCTCTGCCTCCCAGAACAGTCCGTGGGTGACTCTTACTTCGTTCTTGGTAAACATCTTCGCAGACATCGTCGGTGTGTCTACCTGTTTCACCTGTGCCAGGCTGACGGTGGCTGTGAACGACAGCGTTGCGAAAAGTATGGTTTTGATATGATTCATCTGAAAAAGAGATGGTTAGATACTGAAATCCAACGTGTGTAAAATCTCGTTGAAATTGGATTTTAGTCGCACCGCAGTGTAAAAAAATTTGCACCACAGTGTGGCTATAGACGCACCGCAGTGTAAATTTAGTTGCACTGCGGTGCAATTTTTAGGGGTTTGGAGGCAAGATTTTGGAGTCGAGAGACTCTAGACTCCAGACTCTTGCCTCTCGACATTATTTCTTCAAAATGCGGACGGTACGATTGGTGCAGCCGTCGTTGAGGCGCAGCATGTACATACCTGCGGGCAGACCTGCTACAGGCACCGTGATGACGCCGTCGACCGAGTGCTGATGGCCCAGGTTCTTGACGACCTGCCCACTCATGTTCAGCAACTGGCAGCTACCTTCCACATTCTCACCGAACTGCACGTAGGCCGTCACTTTGGCGGGAACGGGGTAGGAAAACACCTTCTTCGTCGTCACCGACTCGACACCAACTGGCTCGATTTCGCGGACGAAGATGACCGACTGACGGTCGGGAATGACATCGACGACGACCTCGTTGCTTTCGGGGTCACAGGCGATTTCCTCGACCTGCATTTCACCTTCCATCACCAGACAGCGCACATCCGTCCAGCCTTCAGGAACCTGCAGGCTAAGGGTCAGTGGCTCGTCGTAGATGGTCGGGTCGAGACGCGTGCTGAAGTCGTAGCACAACGTGTCTTCAGTCGCATTGAGCGTACGTTTTACGCTGAGGTTGTCACGTTCGCGGGCATACTTCGTGATGTGCGACAGGGTGGTCGGCCAGATTTCACCAGCCTCACGTTTCTCCGAGAGGAACTGGCACACATTCTCCAGCCATTCCGTCGTGGCCACCTCGTAGGTGTCGCTCTCGCCCAGTTTGTCGAAAGGCAGCACCTCGTGGATGCAGACCACGCCGAATCCACCTTCGGGAATCAGGTCTTCCTCGGTCATCACCTTCAACGCGTTGAAACTGGTGGTCTCGTTGGTCAGCGAACGTGGGTAGAGCCAGGTGACCATGTGCGAATTGACGCCCATCCTTCCCGCGTCGGTCAACGAGGCAGGGTTGGTCAGTCCGCCGCAAGCTCGCGCCACTTCGTAATGTTGGGCGGTGAGAATATCGACGTCGCCGTCGTGGTTGCAGTAGGGATAAGCCAGCGAGAAACAGCGTTGACCGATGTTCTCCTCGATGGTAGCACGACTGTCGGCCAGTTCCTGCTCCATCGCCTCGACCGACATGCCGATCAGGTTGGGATGGCTCACCGTGTGCGAAGCAATCTCATGTCCTTGGTCAGCCATCTCGCGGAAGTCTTCCCAGATGCCATAGCGCGCCTTGGGTGTCTGTCCCTGATGGACGATTTCCTGCGTGATGAGGAAGAAGGTGGAAGGTATGTCATAATTGTTCAGAACGGGAACGGCATAGTCGTGGTGGGCCTTGAAGCCGTCGTCGAAGGTCAGTGCCATGGCCGACTGTGCGCCGCCATGCCACTTCTTTACCTCGACGGCACCTTTCAGTTCGTCTGGGTTTTCGTAACGGAAATTGCGGAAACGGTGGAACGTCAGGTAGTTGGCGTTGTGAGGACTGTCGGCATTGCCCGATTCGTCGGGCCAAGCCGTGCGAACCACTGCAAGGATGTCGTCGCCGTCGATGAGCCAGTCAGCATATTGGAAGCCACGAATGCCAATCTCGTCGGTATGCAGGAGGATGTCCTTGATGGTCCAGTGTATCAGGTCGTCCGACCACGACAGGGCTAGCGTGTTGCGCGTCGAACCTGTGTCGTTGTTGCGGAACTGAGGCAGCACATAGTTGCTGATGGTCCAGTAGCGGTTGCTCACACTGTCGAAGTTGATGGTGAACTTCTTGCAGGCACCGGGCAGATAGGCGATGTCGTTCTGCGGGTCGAACGTGAACTGACGTCCGTCTTCGCTCACATGGGCGATGGCAGCACGGTCGTCGGGCAGGTAGTGCAGACGCAGCACATCGACCATCTCGCCTTCGCGAGTCACGACGGCATTGCCTTCAAGCCACGTGAACGCATCGACTGCACCAGCTGTGTATTGCAGTTCGTTCGTGAATCGCCAGTTCAACGAACGGAGCAGGTTGACGGAGTCGGGAACCGACATTATGAAGGCTCCAAAAGGTCCCCAACCACCGTCTTGTCCCTGGTTCTCCATGCCTCGCCACAGACGTCCGTTGTGGTGAACCACCGGCGTCGGTGCACAGTGGTAGTAACCCACGCGCAGCAGACCATGTTCGGTGTCGAACGGCTTTGTCCAAGTCTCACCTCCGTCGTTCGAACGCAAGATGACGATGTCGCCGTAGCCGATGGGAACACGTGGGGCAACACCCAGCAGGTAGAGTTCGTCGCCGCGGGTGAAGAGTTTCGACCAGTTCAGACGTTCTATCTCGGCAATCTGTTCCCATGTCTCACCGCCATCGGTCGAGCGCGACACGAAGGTGTTCGAGATGAAACTGCTGCCGAAGTGGTCGTTGGATGCTATCAGTGTGCCGTCGTTCAGTTTGACGATGCTGGGCGAACCGACGAACTGCTTCGAACTGGCAATCGAGTGGTGCACGACGACGCCTGGTACGGGCGGTATGATGGGCGAAAGCAGGTTGTAGGTGATGGCGCTCGACGAGAGAACCAGAATGCCCTGCCATGCCGTCGTGTGGATGATGACGACTTCGCCCTCGGTCACTGTACGCTTATAGACCGTGAAGCCTGTGTTTGTGCCGTCATTGTAGTGGAACGTATAGTCGGGCACCAAGGTCCAACCCTCGGCCACGACGTCGTACGAGTTGTCGCCGTCGGCCTGTGCGATGTAGAGGTCGCCGTCGGCCTGAGCCGTAACCATCAGGCTGGGCGCATCGCCACCATTATATCTCGTGACGTAGAGCCCCGACAGTTCCTTACGAACGGAGTTGTAGGTGTAACTGCGGTTGCCAAAGGCCGTGTTGCCGTTTGCCAGCGTCGTCACCTCCATCCAGCCGCGTGCCTCGATGCTCACAGCCACGGCGTCAACCTGTTCGACAGGTTCTTCCGACTCTGTGATGGATGGTGCAATGAGGATGCAGCGCGAGAACGTGGCAGGTTCGACGATGCTGATTTTTTCGTCGGCCACGCAAGGCTTGCGATAGACGTAGAACTTCTGGTTGGCATTGGCACCGTATGCGATTTCAAGGTCATCGACGCGTGTCCATCCATTAGCCGCAGCCCATGGCACGACTACCTCGTTCTGCTTCTCAATATCGACGATGCAGTAGATGTAGCCGTCGGATTTCGGTGTTGCCACCAGTTGGGGACTGGGACCGCCGTTATACGACGAGTAAGCATAAATCTTGGTGTATTTCCAACCCTCGAACTGTTCGGGAATCGCGCCGAACGTAAAGGTGCGGTTCATGAAAACTACGCTTCCCTGGGCAAAGTCGCCAATGATGTAGTTTCCTTCGGTGCCGCTGATAACTAAATCTGAGGGAGTATCATCGGGAATGACGATTTCGCTTTCCATCGGCACGAAATCATCTGTCCCTTCAGGGAAGGTCAGGAAGCACTGACCAGCCGCCAGCATGCCTGTGGTCTGCTTGTACCAGCCCAGTTCGCTGTCGCGGTAATCCAGCACGTACTGCGTGCCGTCGGCCTCCGTTTCTGCCGTCACAGTCTGCAGTTCCGTCTCCAGAACTTCAGGAGCATTATAAGAATAAGGAATGGTGTAGGTACCCGCCTCGCCTTGAATCAGAAGGGGAGTACCTGCAGGAACGACACCCGTGGTTTCGGTGTAGGTCGGCTGTCCTGTCTCATCGACGGAAACAGCGTAGGCGGTGATGCCTGCGTCTGTGTTCCAGGCTTCCAAGTCAACCGTATAAGGAGTCACCATCGTGGCGTATTGTGTGGCAGAGACTGTCACGTCGGTAAGGATGCGGTAGGTAATCTCCTCGGACGAGAAGACGAGAATGCCTGCCCACGACGTTGAATTAATCTGAATCGTCTCGCCCGACGTGACGGCACGCTTGTAGAGTTTGAACGGCGTGTTGGTCCCGTCGTTGTAGCGGAGGTCGACGTCATCTTCGGTGACGGCAGTCCATCCGTTAGCAGCGACGTCGTACGTATCGGTCAGCGTGGTGCATTGTGCGATGTACATGTCGCCGTCGGCCTGAGCCCTGATGGTAAGTTGCGGGGCTGCACCACCATTGTAGCGAATCACGTACAGCCCATTCAGTCCAGCCTTGGCGCTGTGATAAACGAATGCGCGGTTACCAAAGACGGTGGCACCGTTTTCAAACACCTGTGTCTCCATCCAACCCTTCGAACTGATGTCGATGGCCACGGCTTCGTAGGTCACCACAGGCACGGCCTCTGTCATCTCTGGTGCGATGATGATGCATCGCGAGAACGTGGCAGGTTCGACGATGGTGATTTCTTCGTCAGCCACGCATTCCTTTCGGTAGGCATAGAACTTCTGATTAGCGTTGGCGCCGTAAGAGATTTCAATGCCGTTGATGCGGGTCCATCCGTTATCCGTCGCCCAAGGATCGACAATGCTTTCTTGCAGCGAAATGTCAACGAGGCAGTAGAGGTAACCGTCCTCTTTCGGCTTGACGACCAGTTCGGGGCTCGGACCTCCGTTATAGGTTGAGTAAGCGTTGATTTGGGTGAATTGCCACCCGGCAAACTGCTCGGGGATGTCGCCGAATGTCATGGTTCGGTTGAGGAAGACAACGCTTCCCTTGGCGAATGAGCCAATGGCATAGTTCCCCTCGACTCCGCTGATGACCAGATTGGGGTCGGCAGCAAAGGAGGACATGAGGGCCACAAAGCTCAACAAGGCTGATAAAATAACTCGTTTCATCATCATTCTTTTTGAAAAATTAAACACTGGTTGGGCATCACCAGAGTGAATCCCATGAGGTGTCTTCCTGTTCAGGACGCTCCTCTTCGAAGTAATCACGACCACGTCGAGGTGCACGGCCTCCACCATGGCCGCCTCCGTTGTAGCCGGAGTCGCCATTGATGTCGGTTATGCTTTCAGTCTGCAAGAAGTGCTGAATGCTGACAGCCTCTGCTGTCGCTGTCGGGGAAAAATATTGCTTTTTCATCTTTTCTGTCGGAACTTTAATTATTTCAAATACACTTTTTTGCCGTTCTGAATGTAGATGCCCTTGGCCGGGTGCAACACGCGTCGGCCGGTCAGGTCATAGACACGCTGGTCTCCCTGCTGAGGCGCTTCCATTGGGGTAATTGCCGTGGCTTCCTCGTCAATGTTGACGACGATGGATTTGACGTTGCTGTTCGGTTCGCCAGCCCTATATCCCTCGGCAAGTTGGAAGTAGCCGCGGAAGGCGTTGACGTAGGTATGGTCAAGGCCGTCGGGATAGAAGAGTTTGCTGTCTTCGCCCATAATAAGGACGCTGTGGTTCTCGGTGTCGAAGGATACAGGAGCGTAGGTGCTGCAGAATGTCACGATGTCGGTTGTGACATTCGTCGGAGTTTTGTTCACGGTCACGCCCTCAAAGGCTGGGTTGACCAGATTGTCGCCGCTGGCCCATTTCACGATGTAGGGCTTGCCTGCCTCGATGCTGGTGGCTTCGGTGAAGTTGAGCGTCAGTGTACCGTTGCTGAACGTCGACGAAGTCAGTTCCTTGACTGTAGCATCTTGGAGAGGTGAGCCTGTGAGTGTGAGGTTGAAGGGCAGACACAGTGTGTTCCACTCGTTGTCCTTGTAGAGGGTGCGGCCGCAGAGCATGATGTTGGTCTTAATGCTGTTCAATGCGTTCAGCGTCGTGCTGTTGTCGGCATCGTCGACCAGTCCTATGTGGTAGATAATCTCATCAGACGAAAGCACGCGGATGCCAGCCCATGAGGTGGAGTTCAGTTCAATCTGCTGACCTGCCGTGACAGCGCGCTTGTAGACCGTAAATGGTGTGTTGGCTCCGTCGTTGTACTTGAAGTCATAGTCGGCGTTGAAGACCTTTGTCCATCCGTTCTCAATCACGTTGTACTGGTCGGGCAGGGTGCTGGCTGTCGATTGTGCGATGTACATATCGCCTGTCTCAAGTGCTTTGACTGTGAGGCGTGGAACGGCACCGCCGTTGTAGCGTGTGATATAGAGTCCAATCAGGTCGGAGTTGATGCTGTGGTAGGTGAAGTTTCGGTTGCCAAAGGCTTTCGTGCCTACGTCGAGCACATCGGTCTCCATCCATCCGGACGAGGTGATTTCAACAGCCACGGCGTCAATGTCGGACAGGAACGAATAGGTGATTGCCGAACCGAAGACGAGGATGCCTGCCCACGCCGTCGAATTAATCTGAATCGTTTCGCCCGTTGTGACGGCACGCTTGTAGAGTTTGAACGGAGTGTTGGTGCCGTCGTTGTACTTCAAGTCGAAGTCGTCGTCGGTGACGGCTGTCCAACCATTGGCAGCGACGTTGTATTCGTCGGTCTGCGTGGTGCATTGAGCGATGTACATGTCGCCGTCGGCCTGTGCGGTGATGGTGAGTTGGGGAGCAGCACCACCGTTATAGCGTGTCACATACAGTCCCGAAAGTCCTGCCTTGGCGCTGTGATAAACGAATGTGCGGTTGGCAAAGGCGGTGGCGCCGTTTTCAAACACCTGTGTCTCCATCCAGCCTTTCACCTTGATGTCGATGGGCACAGCATCGTAGGTAACAACGGGCGTAGCCTCTGTCATCTCTGGTGCGATGATGATGCAGCGTGAGAAGGTGGCAGGTTCGACGATGGTGATTTCCTGGTCGGCTACACATTCCTTGCGGTAAGCGTAGAACTTCTGGTTGGCATTGGCACCGTAGGAAATGACAATGCCTTCAATCTGTGTCCATCCATTTGCGGCAGCCCAAGGCACCACCACTTCATTTTGCTTCTCAATATCGACGATGCAGTAGAGGTATCCGTCCTCTTTTGGCTTGACGACCAGTTCGGGACTCGGACCTCCGTTATAAGAAGAGAATGCATTGATCTTGGTATATTTCCATCCCTGGAACTGCTCGGGAATCTCTCCGAACGTCACCGTGCGGTTGAGGAAGACGGTGGCTCCCTGTGCAAAGTCGCCGATGACGTAGTTGCCTTCGGCACCAGTAATTGTCAGGTCGGGAGCGAAATAGACAGGCTCGGGTTCTGCCATTGCCGGAGCAATGATGATGCATCGCGAGAAGGTGGCAGGTTCGACGATGGTGATTTCCTGATTGGCCACACACTCCTTTCGGTAGGCATAGAACTTCTGGTTGGCGTTGGCACCGTAGGAGATTTCGATGCCATCAATCTTGTTCCATCCGTTGGCCTCTGCCCAAGGATCGACGACATTTTCCTGTACCGAAATATCGACGATGCAGTAGAGGTAGCCGTCCTCTTTTGGCTTGACGACCAGTTCGGGACTCGGACCGCCGTTATAGGAAGAGTAGGCGTTAATCTGGGTGAACTTCCATCCCTGGAACTGCTCGGGAATTGCTCCGAACGTCATCGTGCGGTTGAGGAAGACGGTGGCTCCCTGTGCAAAGTCGCCGATGACGTACTTACCTTCAGCACCAGTGACGGTCAGGTCGGGAGCGAAGTATTCTTCTGAACTGGCTTCCATCAGTTTCGGTGCGATGATGATACAGCGTGAGAACGTAGCCGGTTCGACGATGGTGATTTCCTGATTGGCCACACACTCCTTACGGTAGGCGTAGAACTTCTGGCTGGCATTGGCGCCATAGGAGATTTCGATGCCGTCAATCTTTGTCCATCCGTTCTCTGTTGCCCAAGGATCGACGACATTAGCCTGCAGCGAAATATCGACGATGCAGTAGAGGTAGCCGTCGGATTTCGGCTTTGCTACCAGTTCGGGACTCGGACCGCCGTTCCAGGTGGAGTAGGCGTTGATTTGGGTAAATTGCCATCCGGCAAACTGCTCGGGGATGTCGCCGAACGTCATGGTTCGGTTGAGGAAGACAACGCTTCCCTTGGCGAATGAGCCAATGGCATAGTTCCCCTCGACTCCGCTGATGACCACATCGGGTTCGGCGGCCAAGGTAGGAATGAGGGCCACTAAGCCAAACAAGGCTGTCAAGATGATTCGTTTCATAATGGTTGATTTTTTTAGTGTTATTTTTGACTTTTAGAATAAATTCTGCTGCAAAATTAGTCTTTGCCATCGATGAAGATGTTGAGAAATCGTTTTTTTTTGTTGAAAAATCGGGATTAGACCTATAAATTTTACGCTTTCGACAGGGCGATAGGGTGGTTTTGTGACTGAAATAAGCCCCACGGGTCGTCCCTACAACGTAATAAAATCGGTGTTCCAACACCCCCAAAAAACGCACCGCAGTGCATTTTTATTTACACTGCGGTACGCCTATAGCCACACCGCAGTGCAAATTAATTTCGACTGCGGTGCAAATTTTGAGATACTGTAATTTTGATTAACCCTTTGGTTGTCAGAGGAAAAGGTTGACTGGGTGTTATTTCTCGCTATTAGGGAGTCGGCGAGGCTGGCTTTTCCATATACTCAGTGGGGGAAACGCCGTAGGCCTGGCGGAAGCAGGTGGAGAAATAGCGGGGGTCGTTGAAACCGACGGCGTAGGCAACGTCGGCCACACGTTGGTAACGTCCTTCGTCCATCATCTTGCAGGCTGCCGTGAGTCGCACGTGACGGACAAAGGCGGAGAAGCCCATGCCGGTCAGCGCCTTGAGTTTCTTGAACAGGGCCGACCGCGACATTCCGACCTCGGCTGCCATCTGGCCGTGATCGAAGTCGGCATCGGCGAGGTGGCGGTTCATGCTCTGCATACACTGGTTGAGGAACTGGCGGTCGATGTCGTTCGAGACGCTTTCGCCCAGGTCGATGACGAGCGAACGGCGGAAACGCTCGGCGATGGCCCGGCGTTGCTGGAGCAGGTTGCGGATGCGCGAATGGAGCAGTGGCTGGGTGAAGGGCTTGGTGAGATAGGCATCGGCTCCGACGTCGTAGCCCTCCATGCGGTCGTCGTCGGTGCGACGTGCCGTGAGCAGCAGCACGGGGATGTGGCTGGTCTCGATGTTGTTTTTGATGCGACGCGTCAGTTCGAGTCCGTCCATCACGGGCATCATCACGTCGGACACGACAAGGTCGACCTCGGGCTCGGACTGAACGAGTTGGAGGGCTTCCTGTCCGTTGTGTGCACAGACGATGTGGTAGTCGGTTTGGAGCAACTGACGGATGAGGCCGAGCAGGTCTTCGTTGTCTTCGACGATGAGGATGGTGGGAAGAACCTCGCTGACCTCGCCAACTGGCATCTTCTCTGATGAAGAGGTGAGGACGGAAGTGGCAGAAACTTGTTCGCCTTCGTCTTCGGTGAGGGGACTGGAGGGTGAGGTTGTCAGAACTTTTTCGACCTCCTCTTCCTTGAAATGGTCGAGGGTGACGGGCAGGAGGATGGTGAAGGTGGTGCCTTCGCCGGGCTTGCTCTCGACGTCGATGGTGCCGTGGCAGAGGGTGACGTAGTCTTTCGTGAGGGAGAGACCGATGCCTGTGCCGTAAGTGTTGAAGCGGCGGTGTTCGCCTTCGTAGAAACGCTGGAAGAGGGTGCGCTGGCGTTCTTTGGAAATGCCTACGCCGTTGTCAGTCACGGCGATGCGTACAAAGTCGGGGTCGTCGGCCTGTCGGAGCGACAGGTGGATAGTGCCGCCCGTACGGTTGTACTTGGCTGCGTTGGAGAGCAGGTTGTAGAGCACGTGGTCGATGAGGTCGCGGTCGAAATAGCACTCACGGTTGTCGAGGTCGGTGCTGAAGGTGAGTGTGAGGCCACGGCCACGGATGAGCGGCTGGATGCTTTCTACCTCGCTTCGGCAGAAGTCGGCCAGACGGCCACGCGAAACGCACAGGCGCAGATTGCCTGTCTCCGACTTGCGGAAGGCGAGGATTTGCTGAAGCATGCGCGTCTGCCGGTTCAGGTTGTCAGTCACGACTTTGAGGTCGTGTGGCTGGGCGGTGTAGTGGTCGCCCTTGATTTTCTCGACCGTGGCAGCGATGACGGTGAGCGGCGTCATCATGTCGTGTGTGATGTTGGTGAAGAGTTGCAGTTTCTTGTGGTTGAGTTCGTCGGTCTGCTCACGTTCCAATTCCATGCGGAGACGCTGACGACGTGCCCATTCGCGGCGTCGGAAATATCGGTACACCAGCACGGCCACTCCGACAAGCAAAAGGGAATAGAGCAACAGCGCCCAAGGTCGCAGCCAGAGGGGCGTGAGCACATGGAGTGTGGTGGTGCTGATGGGGCTCCACTGGCCGTTGGCATCGAGCGAACGGAGCTGGAATCGGTAGTTGCCAGGAGGCAGGTTTTTGTAGTGTGCGGTATGTTCTCCAGGTCGGGTGGGTGTCCAGTGCTGCTCGTATCCTTCGAGCATGTAGAAGAAACTGGTGCTCAGCGCGTTGCCGTAGGTGAGGGTGGAGAATTCGAAGGTAATGAAGTTGGACGGCGGCGGCAGGGTGACGCTGCGGGTAAAGGGCGGAAGTTGGTCGGCCACGTTTTCGCTCCCAGTCTCATACAAACTGCGACCCAGTACCTTAATGTCGGTGATGAGGGGAGCACCCTCAGCGCCTTCAACGTTCGGAGATTCATTTTCCTCTTCGTTGGGGAGAGAGGAAAGGGGCTGTGGGAGGGTGCGTGTGATGCTGCCGATGCTGCTGAAACACAGGGTGCCGTCAGACAGTCGGCACGAGGCTCCGTCGCCGAAATAGTTGGTGGGCAGACCGTCGTGGGTGGTGTAGACATGGGAAAGGAGCAGGTCGGCATGGTCGGAAATCTGCAGTTGGCGAATGCCTACGTTAGTGGAAAGCCAGAGGTTGCCATGGCTGTCGGTTTCGATGCACTTGATGTCAATGTCGGTCAGCCCGAAGCGGTCGTTTACGTTCGTCAGACAGCCTCGCGCCTCGTCGTAGAGCAGCAGGCCCACATCTTCGGCGCAGGTCCACAGGCGCTGTTTGTCGTCAATGACAACGGGGCCTACAGTGGCGATGCTGAGGGTGTCGCCGTGGGGTGTCAGCGCGCTGTTCAGGTGGGTCACGGCAGGGCGACCGCCCGGATGGAGACGGCCGTGCAGACGGAGCAGACCTTCGCCCTGGGTGGAGAGCCAATGGTCGTCGCCGTTTCTGGTGATGTGCAGCACACGTGAACCCGCCACCAACGGTCCGCATTCCTCGTTCAGACTCACGCCCTGGCCGTTGGGCAGAAGCATGCACAGACCGGTGTCGGTGCCTAGCAGCAGCGAACCGTCGTCCTCTTCGCAGAAGGCGAACACGCAGCCTTGTCCGTTCATCCACGGCGTCTGGTGGGCTTGGTAATGAGTGACCGACTGCCCGCTTCGAACGAACAGGCCGTCGTAGGTGGTGCCGACGAGAATATCGCCCGAGCGACGCCTGACAATAGCATTGACCGTGCCGACAACGGAGCGTCCCGTAAGGGCATATGTGACGTCTTGGGTACGGCCCAGCGAATCAACGACGCGTATGCCTTGCAGGTCCAGTCCCACATACAGCTCTCCTCGGTCGCCTGGATAGAGACACGTGATTTTGTCCATGTTGGGCAGGTCGGGAAAGAGCGTGTGCAGGTCGTAACTTGTCAAGGGATTGGGAATGGTTGATGCTTTGATGACACCTTGTCCGATAGTTGCCATCCACATTTGGTGCGACTGTCCACGCACAATCGACGTGATGCCGCGGCTCATGTAGCGATGGGTGGAGTCACGTTGGGCAGGGAATACCACAGGCGGCGTCTCCAGAGGATGTTCCGTATCGTAAATCGTCAGTCCGCCACGACTGCCCACCCACAGCGACGAGGTCGATGGGTCGTCGGCCAGCGAGAAGATGATGTCGCCGAAATGCAGAGATCCTTCCAATCCTTCCCCCATCGGCGAAGCATTGGGCGAGGCAGTCGGCAATTTGGTGCAGGCCAGCGGTTGGGACGTGGCATAGGGGTTGTCGATGCGATAGACTCCGTCGCCCCACGTGCCGACCCACAGTCCGCCTCGATGGTCGGCATGGACCACCTGGGCCGAGTGCCGCTCGTTGAAGTCGGGCAGATGGTACCACGTCTGTGTCGCCTTGTGATAGCGGTACACACCCTGGTCCCACGTGCCTATCCAGATGTAATCCTGCTCGTCCTCACACAGCGACTTGACCGAACAATAGGGGACGATGCAGCCGTTCGTCCCGTTGCTATGAAACACGAAACGGTCCTGCGCGGCGTCGTAGATGTACAAACCGCCGTCGGTACCCACCCACACCTCGCCCTCACGGGTGATGAGGATGCAGTCGGTCACGCGGCAGTTCTCAGTGTCCGTCAGAGGATAGTGGCCGATGTGACCCGTCCGCTTGTCGATGCGGTTGATGCCGTCCGACGTACCCACCCACACATACGCCGCATCGTCGTTCAGACAACAGATATCGTTCGACGTCAATGCATGGGAGCGAGTCGAATAGTTGCGGATGCTGCTGAACTGAAAACCATCGTACTTGAAAAGTCCGTGACGCGACCCAATCCAGATGAAGCCCTCACGGTCCTGATGCACAACCTTCACCTCGTCACACGGCAACCCGTCGGCCGACGAAATCAACTCGAGTTCCAGGTTGGCCGTCGTAGAAAAAGGAGAAACGGCAGACGCTCCACCCGCACCTCCTGTGCCCCTTGGAGAGTCCTGAGCGCCCTGAGATGGGATGCTGGCGGTGTTTTGCTCTCCACGACGACAACTCTCCCCGCAGACGATCAGCAGGAGAAGCAAGCATAGCAGACGTGTGCCACGATGACGGAAAACGGTAGTTCGTAGTGTCATGTCAGTGTCGAGCAGGGTTGTGCGCTGCAAATATCTGAAAAAAAACTGATATCCGCAAACAAAATGGACGTTAAATCATTTTCTCACACATCCCACTCCCCACGGGCGCATGGAACATGCCACAAAGTCCTATAAAAACGCTCAAAAAACGCACCGCAGTCGAAATAAATTTGCACTGCGGTGTGGCTATAGGCGTACCGCAGTGCAAATTTATTTACACCGCAGTGCGTTTTTTGGGGTAGTTTTGACATGTCAATCTCATTAAATCTGATGCAATTTACACGATTCCTCGTAGGGGCGTAGCTTGTCTACGCCCTTCAATAATTTGGGCATAGACGAGCTATGCCCCTACATGCAATGATATATCATTCATATTGATAAGATTGACGAATTAATTGACGTAGATTGACGTGTCAAAAAAATCTTCACGTGCCTCACGTTCGGAAAAATCTGATATTATTTGCTTTTTCTCTCACTTAATCGTATCTTTAACTTCGTTGAAGATACTCACGTTCGGAAAAAACAAAAAAAATTTTGCTTTTTCTCTCACTTAATCGTATCTTTGTGGGCAATATGAATACTCCTTATAATATTTACGCGCGCACGAGGGCCATGGTGTGGTTCTTGGCGATGATGCTGGGTTGTTGGCAGACGGCGGCGGCCCAGGGGAAACCTGAGGTGCAGTTGTGGCCCGACGGCACGGAGATGGACTTCTGGTTCTCGCATGTCAAACCGATGGGTTCGACGTTTTCGGGCAAGACTTATGTCGTGACGGACCACGGGGTGAAGGACGACTCGACGCTGGTGCAGACCGAAGCACTTCAACATGTTTTTGACTTGGCTTCGCAGGGCCGTACGCCTGCTTACGTAGTGATACCGAAAGGCGTGTTCGTGAGCGGTGCGCTACGGATGTGCCAAGGCGTCCATCTCTTCCTGCGCGAAGGGGCTGAGTTGCGCGGTTCGACCGACATCGCGGACTTTCCCGTCTGCGACACGCGCATCGAGGGGCAGTCGTGTAAGTATTTCCCTGCGCTCATCAATGTGGAGGGACTCGACGGCTTTAAGTTGTTCGGCAAAGGCACGATTGACGGTCAGGGACTGCCTTACTGGAAGGCTTTCTGGCTGCGTCGGTCGTGGAATCCGCAATGCACGAACAAGGACGAGCAGCGGCCTCGGCTGTTGTATGTGTCGCATAGTTCGAACGTGGAGATTTCGGGCGTGACGCTGCAAAACTCGCCGTTCTGGACGTGCCACCTCTACAAGAGCGACCATGTGCTGCTCCACGGTCTGCGCATCCTTTCGCCTTACCAGCCCGTGAAGGCGCCTTCGACCGATGCGGTGGACATCGATGCCTGTCACGACGTCATTGTCCGCCAGTGCTACATGTCGGTCAACGACGATGCCGTGGCGCTGAAGGGCGGCAAGGGTGTCGATGCGGACAAGGACGAACGCAACGGCGCGAACGAACGCATCCTGATCGAGGACTGCGAGTATGGCTTTTGCCATAGTTGCCTGACGTGCGGCAGCGAGTCGATTCACAACCGCAACGTCATCCTGCGGCGTGCCAAGGTGAAGGAGGCCACACGTGTGTTGTGGCTGAAGATGCGTCCCGACACGCCCCAGCACTACGAATATATCACGGTCGAAAACGTGGAAGGCAGCGCCACCAATTTCATCTATGTCTATCCGTGGACACAGTTCTTCGACCTGCAGGGACGCAAGGACATCGTCACGTCGCGTGCCGACCACATCACCATGCGCTACTGTAAGATGACGTGCAGGAACGGCTATAACATCTCGGAAAGTCCGCAATATACGCTCACTGATTTCACGTTCGAGGGAAACGAACTCTTGAACCCCGTTTCGGGCGGCAAGTTCTTCGACACCAACGAGGCAGGTGAGGTCATAAGACAATAAAACGTCGATTTTGACGTTTATTTTACAATGGATTACGTGAAAAGTGCAGCCAAAGTCCTTTTGTCTGTGCTTCTGTTGCTTGCGAGCCAAGTGGCAGAGGCACAGATGGATGTGCAGTTCAGCGACTACACACGGCTGCGCTCATACTTCAACCCTGCCGTATCGGGAACCGACGGCAAACTTAACGTGGCGGCCGCCTATTCGATGCAGTTCGTCGGCTACGAGAATGCTCCGGCCACGATGTATGTCGGCGCCGACCTCCCCATCTATTTCCTCGGTCCGCGACATGGCGCTGGACTCAGCCTCATGAGCGACAAGGCCGGTATCTTCTCGACCCAGAAGGTAGGCCTGCAGTATGCCTTCAACATGAAACTGGGCAAAAAGTCACGCCTTGCCATCGGTGCACTGGCAGCGTTCCTGCAGGAGAAAATCAGTTCGAGCAACATCCAACTGGAGGAAGAAGGCGACCCTGCCTTCCCGAGCACCGACGTGAACGGTTCGAGGGTTGACTTCGCCGCAGGCATCTATTTCTACCACCCAAAATACTGGGCAGGCGTGTCGGCGCAACACTTGGCACGACCTCTCATCGAGATGGGCGAAAAGAATGAATTTCAGTTCGAAAGAATATATTATTTGATGGGCGGATGCAATATTCGTTTCAAAAATTCGTTTCTTTCTTTACAACCCTCTTTCATGGTCATGTCGGATTTAAAAGAATGGCGCGAAGACGTGCAGTGCCGACTGGCCTACGAATATGAGAGCCGCTCGTTCTACGTCGGTGCAGGCTACAGTCCCGACATCTCGACGACGTTTCTGGTGGGAGGAAACTTCCACGGAATCAGTCTCGGCTACAGTTACCAGATGTACACATCGGGCATCGGACTGGTGAATGGGTCGCACGAAATCACGCTGGGATACCAGGTGGACCTCGACCTCTTCAAGAAAGGGCGTAACAAGCACAAGAGCGTGCGTTTTCTCTGAACAGACCGTAATCACGAAGTATCGTAACTCAATCATAACATAATGAAGAAACAACTTTCAATACTGACAGTGCTGGCAGCCTTGCTGCTCGCTTCCTGTTTCGGCGGAACAAGCAAGTCGGGTACAGGTGCGGCAGGCGGCGAAGTGACTGGCGTCAGCGGTAGTAACTTGCAGGAACCCGCTCCCTACGGCATGGTGCTCGTGAAGCGAGGCTCACTGAAGATGGGTACGGAAAAGACTGACTCGCTCTGGGGCAAGCAGATGCCCTCGAGAGAGATCTCGGTCGATGCCTTCTGGATGGACGAACATGAAGTGACCAACTCCATGTATCGCCAGTTTGTCTATTGGGTACGCGACAGCATCATCCGCGAACGTCTGGCCGACCCTGCATTCGGAGGCGACGAATCGTACAAGATAGAAGAGGACAAGAACGGCGACCCCATTCCGCCACACCTCAACTGGAACAAGTCTATTCCCTGGAAGAACCCCGACGAGGACCAGCAGCGCGCCCTTGAAAGTGTGTATGTGACACACCCCGTCACCGGCGAACGTATGCTCGACGCCAGTCAGATGAACTATCGCTACGAAGTCTATGACTATGCCATGGCCGCTCAGCGCAAGTTCCGTCTGAAGGCTGAGGACCGCTACCTCAACACCGACGTCACGGTCGATCCCAACGAGGTGGTCATGATATCGAAGGACACGGCCTACATTGACGACGAAGGCATCATCCATCGCGAGACCATCACCCGTCCGCTGTCGTCCGAGTGGGACTTCCTCAACACTTACATCGTCAACATCTATCCCGACACAACGTGCTGGATCAACGACTTCCAGAACGCTGAGAACGAGATATACATGCGCCAGTATTTCAGCCACTCGAACTACAACCAGTATCCCGTGGTCGGTGTGAACTGGGAGCAGGCCAACGCCTTCTGCAACTGGCGTACGGACTTCCTCATCCGCGGACTTGGACCGAGTGCGAAGTTCATTCAGCGCTACCGTCTCCCGACCGAGGCAGAGTGGGAGTATGCAGCCCGCGGCAAGGACGGCAACGAACTACCCTGGACACAGGAAGGCGTGAAGAGCGAGAACGGCTGCTTCTATGCCAACTTCAAGCCAGACCGCGGCGACTACACCAGCGACGGCAACCTCATCACCTCGAAAGTAGGCATCTACAGCGCCAACAGCAATGGTCCGTACGACATGGCAGGTAACGTGGCCGAGTGGACCTCGACCATCTTCACCGAGGCAGGCGTCCTCTCCATGAGCGACATGAACCCCACGCTGAAGTACAATGCTGCCCGCGAAGATCCCTACGCCCTGAAGCGCAAGAGCGTGCGTGGCGGTTCGTGGAAAGACCCCGAGAGTTTCATCAAGTCTGCTTGGCGCACAGCCGAGTTCCAGAACGTGGGACGTTCGTTCATCGGTTTCCGTTGCGTCCGTTCGTATGTGGGAACAGCAGGAAAACAGAAAAAGTCAAAAAAATAAGATAACATGCCTAAGTTAAAAAAGAATTTCAATGCCATTCAGGCCTGGCTGCACACACAGGCAGGACAGACTTTCCTGAACTACGCATACAGCTGGGGTGCCTCCATCGTCATTCTCGGTGCCCTGTTCAAGTTGACCCACATCGCCGGTGCAGACCTCATGCTCTTCATCGGTATGGGTACGGAAGTTATCGTGTTCTTCCTCTCTGGTTTCGACACGCCGCTGGTTGACTACGAGCCCACGGATGCCGAGGCAAATGCTCAGACTGAAGGTGACACAGAGCCACAGCACGTCCATCAGGACGGCGGCACAGTCGTTGTCGGCGGTGGTGGCGGTCTCGGTGGCGGCACCATCATCATCGGTGGCGGTGGCGGCGGAGTGCCCGCTTCGGGCGGCGAAGGTGTTGCTGCGTCAGGCGGTGGAACCATCGTTGTTGGCGGTGGTGGCGGAGGCTATGCGCCTGCAGCCATCAACATGCAGCAGGGTGCTGAACAGCAGACGGAACAGCCCGTCGATGCAGCCAAACTGGCCGACAACCTTGCACATGTTACCATTCCGGAAATTCCTGGCATGCCGCCAGCAATGCGCGAGGCTACGGAGAACTATGTCAACCAGCTCAACGAACTCACCGAGACCCTCAAGCTTGTGGCCGAGCAGTCGAAGCGCCTGACCCGCGACAGCGAGGAGATGGAGACCATGAACCGCACGCTCACAGGCATCAACCGCTTCTACGAGATGCAGTTGCGCAGCGTCGGTCAGCAGAGTGCGACCATCGACGACGTCAACACGCAGACCAAGCGCCTTGCCGAGCAGCTTGAGGAACTCAACAGCGTCTATGCCCGCATGGTCGAAGCGCTGAAGATGAAAGTCGGATAAAAGTACAAAGTTCCAAGTACAATTTACTAAGTACAAAGTACAAACAGAAAGTATTAAGTAAATGGCAAGTAACAACAAGAGAATCTCGCCTCGTCAGAAGATGATCAATCTGATGTACATCGTGCTGATGGCCATGTTGGCCCTCAACGTGTCGTCGGATGTGCTCAACGGCTTCTCGCTGGTTGACGAAGGACTGAACCGCTCCACCACCAATGCCTCGACGCAGAACGCTGCCATCTTTTCCGAGATGGAGGCTGCCATGAAGCAGAACCCGGAGAAGGTGCGCCTGTGGTATGACAAGGCTGCACAGGTGAAGCAGATGTCCGACTCGCTCTACGATTTCGCGCAGGAACTGAAACTCCGTATTGTGCGTGAAGCCGACGGTGACGATGCAGACCTCAATAATATCAGCGGCCGTGAAAATCTGGAGGCTGCCACCCATGTCATGCTAGCTCCCAGCGTCGGACAGGGACAGGCCCTCTACGATGCCATCAACTCTTTCCGCACGAACATCGTGAAGATGGTGAACGACCCTTCTCAGAAGAAAATCATCGAGGACAACCTCGCGACCAACGTGCCGCTCAAGGGCAAGGCGCTTGGCAAGAACTGGCAGGAGTACATGTTTGAGAACATGCCCGTCGCAGCCGCCGTCACCCTGCTCACCAAGTTGCAGAACGACGTGCGCTATGCCGAGGGCGAAGTCCTGCACCAACTCGTTTCGAACATCGACGTGAAGGACGTCCGCGTGAACGAAATCAGTGCCTTTGTCATCCCGTCGTCGCAGACCGTCGTCCAGGGTGGCAAGTTCTCGGCCAACATCATCATGGCAGCCGTCGATACCACGGCACGTCCCGACATCTACGTCGGCAACACCCTGCTCAAGTCGTCCAACGGCCACTACGAGACCATCTGTAACAGCATCGGCGACTTCACGCTGAAGGGCTACCTGGAGATGCGCAACGGCGACGGCGAGACCATCCGCCGCGAGTTCTCCCAGCCCTACACCGTCGTACAGCCGTCTGCCACCGTGTCTGCCACGCTGATGAACATGCTCTACGCCGGTTATCAGAACCCCGTGAGCGTCAGCGTACCAGGTGTGGCTACGAACAAGATCAACCTGACCATGTCCAGCGGAACCCTCACCAAGAAGAGCGACGGCGAGTACATCGCTGTGCCGACCGCTGTCGGTCAGGACGTCACCTTCACCGTGACGGCCCAGAACGAAGGTCGCACGCAGGAGATGGGCAAGTTCACCTTCCACGTCCGCAAACTGCCTGACCCGTCGCCCTACATCGAATACAGCGACGGCAAGGGAGGCACCAACCGCTACAAGGGCGGCATGCCGCTGGCCAAGCAGATTATCGTCAATACGCCTGGCATCTCGGCAGCCATCGACGACGGACTGCTCGACATCCCCTTCCGCGTCACAGGCTTCGAGACCGTCTTCACCGACAACATGGGCAACTCACTCGTCGAGAAGTCCTCGTCGTCGCAGTTCACCGACCGCCAGCGCGAAATGTTCCGCCGCCTCAACCGTGGCAAGCGCTTCAACATCTCGCGTGTCCACGCAGTCGGCCCCGACGGCATCGAGCGCACACTGCCCTACGCCATGGAGGTCATTGTGAACTAAAGCCCAAGCCTCACCCTCTAACCCCCTCTCCCAAGGGCGAGGGGGAAGCCTAACGGCAGAAAGAAAATACTAAAAGAAAAAATTCCATAAGGATATGAAAAGAATTGTTCAAGCAGCCTTTGCGCTCATTTTAGCATTCAACTTTTCACTTTTAACTTCTCAGGCACAGCCGCAGAAGACAAGGGTGCAGACTACAACGTCGCGCAATGCCAACGCCACGCGTACGACAGGCACTAACCGCAACGCTGCAGGCAAGCAGGGCGACCCGAAAGTCAGCCGTGCCAGCATCATGTTCCCCACAGCCGTGGCCGTGCCCGAGGAAGTGCCCTGGCGTCGCGACGTCTATCGTTCGCTCGACCTCACCAAGGACGAGAACGCCGCGCTCTACTATCCCGTCGAGCCACAGGGCAACGACGTGAACCTCTTCACGCTCCTCTTCCGTCTTCTCAACACAGGCACCATCCCCGCCTACGAGTACAAGCTCGACGGTGTGGAAGACTTCAGCCAGGCCAACCGCATGCACTTCAAGGACATGCTCGACCGCTTCAGCATCTTCTACGAAATTGACGGTCGCTCGATCAAGGTCGCCGATGCCGACGTGCCCAGCAGCGAGGTCCTCAGCATCTATGTCAAGGAAAGCAGTTACTACGACCAGAACACGGCCACCTATCACAGCCGCGTCGTAGCCCTCTGCCCCGTGCTCCATCGCGCCGACGACTTCTCGATGGACCAGCGCAAGTACCCCATGTTCTGGGTGAAGATTGAAGACATCGAACCCTACCTCTCACAGCGCATGGTGATGACCTCGAACCTCAACAACGCCGCACGCATGTCGATGGCCGACTTCTTCGCCACCAACCACTACAAGGGCGACATCTACATGACCACCAACATGCAGGGCAAGTCGCTCCAGGACCAGGTCAACGCCCGTCAGCAGCAACAGATCGAAGAAGAGTACGTCGATTCCGCAGCCCTCCGTCAGACGACCGCCCTGCAGAACGAGCAGAAGCGCATCGAGAAGCAACTCAGCGACTTTGAGCAGCACATCTGGGCCACACCCGTTGACAGTGCCGAGCAAGCCAAGAAAGACTCCATTGCCGCCCTCAACACCAAGGCCGGCCGTCGCGCCCGTGCCAAGGCCGAAAAGACCACCGAGAAAGCATCTCGTTCCGCCCGTCGCAGTGCAGCGAAAGAGCAGAAGCAGAAGTCCAGCGGTGGCAGTGACGGCGGCGGAGCAGCAGCCCGCGTATCCGTACGCCGCCAGCGTCATTGATGCCCGTCCCACACCCCCACATACAGCCCTCTCAACCCCACCGTTGAGAGGGCTTTTTTTGACTACGGACTACACGAATGATGCGAATTTGAGAGTCATCAAGTGACCATGATATTATAAGTAGGTACGTCCCACGCCTTTTCCGTTCATGCGCCTTGTAGGGACGCATCCTGTCTTGTAAAAACATCGCCCTGCAACGTAATGGTTGCAGGGCGATGTTTTTATTGTTTTATCTTTCTACCCCCCTCCCTCACAGGGAGGGGTAGGGGGAGGGTCCTTTCCTCTTATCCCTTCTCGTTATAGTCGGCATTCATCAGGTTGAAGGCCTTGCAGAACTTGTGGGCGAATACCCAGGGACCGATGCCGATGAGGGCTCCGAGCACGTTCCAGCCCCACCATGTCTTGGCGCTGATCTGGTAGTCGATGCCGCGGCGCTCCAGTTCGTTGCCCAGGCGGTTGCAGATGCGGTGCCACCAGACAATCATGCCGATGCCGAGGGTCAGACCTGCGACGATGAACACGAGCAGGCAGTAGTTCATGGTCGACTTGCCGTCGTGACGGCTGGCCACGGTGTTGATTTCGCCCGACATCTTCGTCAGGATGACCAGGTTGTAGATGCCGAAGGTGATGAGTCCGAGGAAAATCCACTTCAGCAGTCCGCGGTCGGTCGGCAACTGGTTGGCCGGAGCCATGGCTGCAGCCTTGGGCTCTTCCTTGGGTGCCTGAAGGTCTTCCTTGATTTGCTTGGCTTCTTCAGCCACGCCTGCTGCGGTGTCCTTGACGTCCTCGATGGCGTCGGCGGTCTTTTCCTGAACGGTTTCCTTCACTTCGGCAGCTTTCTCAGCGACGGCTTCCTTGACGTCGGTAGCCTTTTCTTCGACGGCGTCCTTAAAGGCTTCAACCTTCTCCTTGAAAGTTTCCTTTGTTTCTTGTGTAGTGGTTTCGACTGTTTCCTTCACGTCCTCAGCGGCTGTTTCGACAGCATCTGTTACGTCCTGGATTTTGTCCTTAACTTCTTCTTCCATTGTGTAATTGATTGATTAAGTTAGACATGGCATCGACCGAGGCCGATGCGTAATTTCTCTCTTTCTGTCGCAAATTTACTACATTTCGCTGAAAAAGCAAATTTTTTGCCGAAAAAATAAATGAAAATTGTTGAGATGCTTGGAAATGTGGGCTTTAGAGATGTTCGGACCCAGTCTCGGCAGCCTCTGAAAAGTGCCAAAATTTGTACCGCAGTCGAAATAAATTTGCACTGCGGTGCGGCTATAGGCGTACTGTGGACGATATAAATTTCGACTGCGGTGCAAATTTTGGGGGTATGAAACTCCTCCCCGGAAAGGGGAGGTGGCGCGAAGCGACGGAGGGGTCACTATCTTCAACGCATTGTTTGGATGTTTGTGACCCCTCCGCCCTTTCAGGGCACCTCCCCTTTCCGGGGAGGAGTTCACAGCAGATTGACGTGTGAAAAAGAGCGTCCCAACTGACTTCACGTAGCCTTGTTTCGGGGTGACTTCGTTGCACAATCGCACAGCTTTGTGCAATTTGTGCAATATTTTGCATAAACATTGCGAAAATACAATATTTTTCCGTACCTTTGCACTTTGGGAAAGAGAGCGCACGCACGTGCGTGACGTTTATAAGGTATTTGGAAATCAATTTATTTTATTTTATATTGTTTTATTTATGAGTTTGAAAATCATTGTACTTGCAAAGCAGGTGCCCGACACACGCAATGTCGGCAAGGACGCCATGACGGCCGAAGGTACGGTCAACCGTGCTGCCCTGCCTGCTATCTTCAATCCTGAAGACTTGAATGCACTGGAACAGGCTCTGCGTCTGAAAGAGCAGATTCCGGGCTCGACTGTCGGTCTCCTTACGATGGGACCTCCACGTGCTGGTGAAATCATCCGCCAGGGTCTGTACCGCGGTGCCGACACAGGCTGGTTGCTCACCGACCGCCTCTTCGCCGGTGCCGACACACTGGCCACCTCGTATGCACTCGCTACTGCCATCAAGAAGATTGGCGACGTCGATATCGTCATCGGCGGACGTCAGGCCATCGACGGCGACACCGCTCAGGTAGGTCCCCAGGTGGCACAGAAACTGGGTCTGAACCAGGTTACATACGCCGAGGAAATCCTCAAGATTGAGGACGGAAAGGCTACCATCCGCCGCCACATCGACGGTGGTGTGGAAACGGTCGTTGCCCCGCTGCCCGTCGTTATCACAGTGAACGGAAGCGCTGCACCTTGCCGCCCGCAAAATGCCAAACTGGTGATGAAGTACAAGTATGCCACCTGTCCGATGGAACGTCCAGAGGACCTCGACGAACGCATGAAGAAACTCTACGACGAGCGTCCCTACCTGACACTCAACCAGTGGAGCGTGGCCGACGTCGATGGCGACGCCAACCAGTGCGGTCTGGCAGGTAGTCCGACAAAGGTGAAGGCAGTGAAGAACATCGTCTTCCAGGCAAAGGAGTCGAAAACTTTGACGGCTTCGGATGCTGACGTAGAGAGTATGATCAAAGAATTGTTGGACGAAAAGATCATTGGTTAAAAGAAGATGAACAACGTATTTGTATATTGCGAAATCGAAGGCACGAAAGTGCAGGAGGTTTCTCAGGAATTGCTGACCAAAGGTCGCAAACTCGCCAATGAACTTGGCGTTGAACTGCATGCCGTCGTGGCCGGCACAGGCATCAAGGGACAGGTGGAAGACCAGATTCTTCCCTACGGTGTCGATAAACTCTTTGTCTTCGACGCTCCCGAACTCTTCCCCTACACCTCGGCTCCCCACACCGACATCCTCGTCAACCTCTTCAAGGAGGAACAGCCGCAAATCTGCCTCATGGGTGCAACGGTCATCGGCCGCGACCTCGGTCCGCGCGTCTCTTCGTCGCTCACCAGCGGCCTCACCGCCGACTGCACACAGTTGGAGATTGGCCCCTACGACGAAGCCAAGACGGGTAAACACTTCGACAACCTTCTTTATCAGATTCGTCCTGCCTTCGGCGGTAACATCGTCGCCACGATTGTCAACCCCGAACACCGTCCCCAGATGGCTACGGTGCGCAGCGGCGTGATGCAGAAAGCCCTCTACGAAGGCCAGTGCAAGAAGGAAGTCGTCTATCCCGAAGTGACGAAGTATGTCAGCCCCGAAGCCTTCGTTGTGAAGGTGCTCGACCACCACGTTGAGGCAGCCAAGCACAACCTCAAGGGCGCTCCCATCGTCATCGCCGGCGGCTACGGCATGGGTTCGAAGGAAGGTTTCGACATGCTGTTCGACCTGGCAAAGGTTCTCCACGGCGAGGTAGGTGGTTCACGTGCCGCCGTCGATGCAGGTTTCTGCGACCACGACCGTCAGATCGGTCAGACTGGTGTGACCGTTCACCCGAAAGTCTATATCGCTTGCGGTATCTCGGGCCAGATTCAGCACATCGCTGGTATGCAGGACTCGGGCATCATCATCTCGGTGAACAGCGACCCGGACGCTCCCATCAACCGCATTGCTGACTACGTCATCGTCGGCACCGTTGAGGAAGTCGTTCCGAAGTTAATCAAGTATTACAAGCAAAACTCCAAGTAAAAAGTCATGGCAAATTACTATAGCGATCATCCCGAAATTGCGTTTCACCTCGAACACCCCCTGATGAAGCGCATCGTAGAACTCAAAGAGAAGGGCTACGTAGATGCAAAGACTTATCCCGACGCTCCCGTCGATTTCGAAGATGCGATTGAGAACTACAAGCGCATTCTGGAAATCACCGGCGACGTCGCTGCCAACATCATCGAACCGAACTCCGAGAGCGTTGACCTCGAAGGTCCGCACCTCGAGAACGGCCGCATGATCTATGCCAGCAAGACGTTCGAAAACCTCGACGCCACCATCAAGGCCGGCCTGCACGGCGTTTCGATGCCTCGTCGTTACGGCGGTCTGAACCTGCCCAACGCAGTGTTCTCGATGCTGAGCGAGGTTATCTCTGCTGCCGATGCCGGTTTCCAGAACATCTGGAGCCTGCAGTCGTGTATCGACACACTGTACGAATTCGGCAGCGAAGAGCAGCGCCAGAAGTTCATTCCCCGTGTCTGCGAAGGCGAAAGCATGTCGATGGACCTCACCGAGCCCGACGCAGGTTCCGACCTGCAGCGCGTGATGCTGAAGGCCACCTACGACGAGAAGGAAGACTGCTGGCGTCTGAACGGCGTGAAGCGCTTCATCACCAACGGCGACTCTGACATCCATCTCGTCCTCGCCCGCTCGGAAGAGGGCACGAAGGACGGCCGCGGCCTGTCGATGTTCATCTACGACAAGCGCGACGGCGGTGTCAACGTCCGTCACATCGAGCACAAACTCGGTATTCACGGCTCGCCCACCTGCGAGTTGACCTACAAGAACGCCAAGGCCTACCTGTGCGGCGACCGCAAACTCGGTCTGATTAAGTACGTCATGGCCCTCATGAACGGCGCCCGCCTGGGCATCGCCGCTCAGTCCGTCGGTGTGGAGCAGGAGGCTTACAATGAAGGTCTGGCCTACGCCAAGGAACGTCAGCAGTTCGGTCAGAAGATTATCGAGTTCCCGCCCGTTTACGACATGCTCAGCCGCATGAAGGCAAAACTCGACGCTGGTCGTTCGCTGCTCTATCAGACAGCACGCCTCGTCGATGTCTATAAGGCACTTGAGGACATTCAGCGCGACCGCAAACTCGAGCCCGAGGAGCGTCAGGAACTGAAGAAATATACCCGTCTGGCCGACGCCTTCACGCCGTTGGCAAAGGGTATGAACTCGGAGTACGCCAACCAGAACGCCTACGACGCCATCTCCATCCACGGCGGTTCGGGTTTCATCATGGAGTACAAGAGCCAGCGCCTTTTCCGCGACGCCCGCATCTTCAGCATCTATGAAGGTACGACGCAACTCCAGGTCGTTGCAGCCATCCGCTACATCACCAACGGCACCTATCTGCAGATCATCCGCGAGATGCTCGAGCAGGAAGTGTCCGAGGAACTGCGTCCGCTGAAGGTACGCGTCGAGCACCTCGTCGAACTCTACGAACAGAGCGTCAACTATGTCAAGGAGTCGGAGAACCAGGAAGTGCAGGATTTCCTCGCACGCCGCCTGTACGACATGACCGCCGAAATCATCATGTCGCTCCTCATCCTCGACGACGCCACTCGCTGCCCCGAACTCTTCTTCAAGTCGGCCAACGTCTATGTACGCATGGCCGAGGAAGACGTCATCGGCAAGTCGGTTTACGTCAAGAGCTTCATCAAGGAAGACCTTCCCTCGTTCCGCGCCGCTGAACCCGAGGTCGAGGAATAAGCGAACTATTCTACTAGTAACCATAACTGAAATGCCCTGTATCCCTGTGATGCAGGGCATTTTTGTCAATGAAAAATGAGGGCGAAATAGGCCGAAATTTGCACCGCAGTCGAAATAAATTTGCACTGCGGTACGCCTATAGGCGCACTGTGGACGAAATAAATTTCGACTGCGGTGCATTTTTTTTCATATTTTGGACGTCTCCGACCTGCCTTTCACCTGCCTCATTCTAACAAAATGTGTGAAATTCTAAAAATGGACGTTAAAAATTCGACAGCCAAACCTTGAAAACGCCGGTAATGCTTGGTTACGCAGCCGATTCGGCATATCTTTGTGTGCAGGAATCATCGGACACATCCGTTTTGCGATGATTCGGAAAAAATACGGCCCGGCAGTTAGCATTTTGCACCGCTAAGGGGTATTGAGAGAAAAAGAAAGGATGACGAGAGAGGAAATCGAACGGCTGTTCCGGCAGCACTACACGAGGATGCTGCGTGTGGCTCGCACGCTGACCGACGACGAACAGGAGAGCGAGGACATGGTCGGCGATGTCTTTGTCGACTTGTTGCATCGCCCTGTCCGACTGGATGCCGAGACCGAGGCGCAGTACCTCATGACGGCGGTGCGCAATCGTTGCCTCAAACGTCTGCGCCATGCGGAGGTGGTGCGTCGGATGGAGCGACAGGCCCTATCTGAACCGCCCACCCTCGATGATGACGTGGAAGACGAACGCCTGACGGACATCACCGAATACGTGGTCCGACGACTCGACGAACGTGAACAGCGCATCTTTCGCCTGCGCTTCTGCGACGGCTGCACCTACGCTGAAATCGGTTCTGAAATGGGGCTCAGCCGCGTGGCCGTTTGGAAACACCTCGACCGCATCATCCAATTGCTCAAACACCAATTTAACCAACTGAAACCATGAACACTTCTCAATCCCCTCAGCACCTGCTCGACAGGCTCGACGCCCACGACCGCGAACCCGACGTCGATGCCGCCTGGAAACGGTTTGAACAACGACACTTCGCACCGCGACGCCGTGCCCTGCGCTGGCATCAGATGGCCGCAGCCGTGGCAGGAATCATCTTCGCCGTCGGCCTCGTCGTGGCGGCAGTACAATGGTCTAGACACACGGACGATGTGCCGCAAAAGGACGACAGCACGAGCGTGGCGGTACAAGTCGTGACGCAAAGTCAGGAAGGCATTGTCAATTTCGACAACACACGCCTCGACAGTCTGCTCGCGGTGGTCGCCGACCATTATGACAAGACCGTCTGCTTCGAGGATGACAAGGCCGGCGACCTGCGTTTCTACCTCACATGGAATCCCGACGAGGCTCTCGACCTGTTGCTCCGTCGTTTCGACCAGTTCGACGGACTGAGCCTCAGTCTCCGCCACGACACGATTTTCGTACGTAGAGAGGAGGTGAAGCCATGAGACACGCCGCATTGCTCTGCCTGTTGCTCTTCTGTGACAACATCTACGCACAAGTGACGTGCGAGTTTCACGACACACCGCTGCTCGATGCCCTCCGCACCATCGACGAGACATCGGCAGACTACCAGGTTGACATCCTCACCAACGGACTCGACACGCTGCGCACCTCGGCCCAAATCAAAAACCTCGACGTGCCGGCTGCGGTGAAGCGTGCCTGCAAGGGACTGCCTGTCAAGGTGAAAACGAACGGCAGCATCGTCTGCGTCCAGTTCTACAACCCGGAAAAGGAAAACAAAAGCGTCGTCCTGCAAGGCAACGTGCAGGACGGATTTCTGGAACGTGGCCTCTTCGGCATCAGCCTTGCATTGTTGCGCGCCGACAGCACCGTCGTCGAGAGCAAACCGACGATCTATGAAATCGGCAACGACTCGATGCACATCACCACCATGTATTACCTGGGAGCGGCGGTGGACCCCGGGCGCTACCTCGTCCGTGCGCAGAAGGATGGCTACGACGACGGCTGGGCAGAGGTGGAGGTCCCGGCCAATCACAAGGGCGGCAACATCAAAGTGCCGATGATTAATATGCGCCGCTCGATGAAGGCCATCAAACTGGGCGAAGTGGAGGTGGTGGCCACGCGCATCAAAGTGCGGATGCGCGGCGACACCCTCGTCTATGACGCCCGTGCGTTCCAGTTGCCGCAAGGCTCCATGCTCGGCAACCTCATCGATCAACTCCCCGGCGCACGGCTGACGGAACAAGGCGAAATCTTCATCAACGGACGGAAAATCGACGAACTGACGCTCAATTCGCGCTCGTTGTTCCGTGGCAACAAAAAGGTGCTGCTGGAGAACCTGCCCTACTTCACCGTCAAGGAACTGAAGGTCTACGAACGCGAGAACCTCGAAGCCGTGGCGCGCGGCATCAAGGACGCACCGAAGGACTACGTGATGGACGTCGCGCTGAAGGACGAATACAGCACCGGACTGATTGGCAATGCAGACCTCGGCGCGGGAACCCACGAACGCTACGTAGGCCGTGCGTTCGGCATCCTGCTGACGAAAACGCTGACGCTGGCCGGCTACGTCAACGTGAACAACACGAATGACCGCGACCGCGGCGGCAGCGGCGGATGGGGTGGTGGCGCGGGAGGCTTCAACCTGGGCAGTTACACTTCGCCACAACAGCGCGTGGGAGCCGGACTGACCATCAACTATAAGAGCAAGGCTATCGACAAGGATATCGGCTGGGCGAAATACAACCTCTATTCAGAAATATCCTTCGACCGCCTCCACGTCGACAACGAGACACAGACGTGGCAGCAGCGCTTCCTGCCGCAGGGCAGTGCCTTCAGCCGCATGAAACAATGGGACAAGGAGGGGCACACGGTGCTGCAGACTGTCAACCAGTTCCATTTCGGCCGCATCGCCGTGAACGGCTACCTCATTGCAGGATTCAGGGAGCAGCGCAACGACGGTGGCACTGACTTCATGCAGTGGGACGACAACGGTGTGGCGGCCATACAGCAGGTGCAGAGCCTGGGCCGTATGCGGCACTATGGCATTTTCATGTGCCGCATGACGCTGCCGTGGTTGTGGACGAAAAATATCGACTTGGACCTCGACCTGCACTGGACACGCGCCGAACGCGACGACTATCGCCGCCAAAACTCCACCCTTGCCGATGCCTCGTCCGACTACCGCCACGAGTATTCCACCGAGTCGGCCACGTCCTACCACATCGAACCTACCATCGGCCGCAGGTTCCAGCTGCACAAACGTCTGGAACTCAGAACGACGGGACGCTACAAAGTGCTCCGCGACTGGGCTGACAATCCACTCTATCTGCTGTCCAACCTCGCAGGCTGGGCGCAGAAGGACAGCGTGGCCGTGGACCTCACACCGAGCAACCGCGACCTGCTCGCTACGGTGCTCGACCCCACGAACAGCACCTACTACGACCGTCATCAGCAAGATGGCGAAATAGCACTTGCGCTGAAACTCCTCCGCGGCAAGGGACTGCCGTTCGAAGTGAGGTTCACCCTGCCCCTGCTCCTCACACAGGAACGGATGGACTACCGCCGTGCCGCCATCGACACGCTGGCGCGTCGCACAGGATTCTTCGTCAACCCGTCGCTCTCGTTGCGCCATGACCGCTGGCGACTGAACCTGTCGATGCACACGTCGATGCCCGCAGTGCTGAGCATGATGCCCATGCGCGACGCCCGCAATCCGCTCTCGGTCCGCGAGGGAAACCCCGAGCTGAAGAACAACCAGCGCCTCGAAGCCTCATTCTCGTGGAACCACCGCCCGAAGGGGGCTGTCAGCGAGGGCCGCGCCACGATGAACCTCTCGGCCGCAGCCACCTATCACCTGCGCAGCACGGCGCAGGGCTTCACCTACGACGCCCTGACCACCGCCTACACCTACCGCCCCGAAAACGTGCGTGGCAACTGGACAGCCTCGACCACCTTTGGCATCTCCCTCGCACTGGGCACAAAGCAGCGCTGGTGGCTGGACAGCGAAACGAGCCAGCACACGTGGCATTCGGTCGATTATGCCTCCGTGAGCGGCATGACCGAGGCCCAACTCAACAAAATCGAGACAGTGAACCTGGGCGAAATGCTCAAACTGCGCTACACGGCCAACCAGACCAAACTCTCGCTGGCGGCCGACCTGCGCTGGCGCCGCTCGTGGGGACACCGGCCGTCGTCGCCCAACATCAGTGCCTTCGACACCCGTCTGACCTTCACCGCCCAGCAGACCCTGCAACGCAGCGGCACCTCCTTCGCCCTCGATGCCGCCCTCTACGACCGTCGCGGCTACTCCACCGACGCCATGAACCGCACGGAGTGGCTCGTCAACGCCACGGTCACACAGCCCATTCCGAAGACCAACTTCCAACTGCGCCTCGAGGCCCACGACCTGTTCAACCAGACCTCGAGCACGCAGTACGAGGTCAACGCCCAGGGCCGCACCGAGACGTGGCACCGCATCGCGCCCAACTATGTCATGCTCCATCTGCTATGGCAGTTCACTCGCAAGGCGAGACATTAAGAACATTAAGTTAGTTTATTGTTTTGGACAGGAGGTCGCTGTGAAGCGTTCTCCTGTTTTTTTGCCCCTGCTGATATGTTTTTTCGATGATATTTCTCTTTACATTACATCCGTGTGGTTGAACGTGTTCGAAGATACTCGCGTACGAAAAAAATCAAATAAATTTGCTTTTTCTCTCACTTAATCGTATCTTTGCCCTTAACAATGAAACAAGGCCTGTTGACACTGCTGATTTTGGCGCTGCTGCCGACGACTGCCGGCGCCCAGCACTATCGTCTGGAGCATATGAACGACACGCTGTCGGTGCTCCTGCTCGAGACGAAGGATGCGCAGGGTAGGGTGGTGCAGCGTGACCGCTGGCGACTGACGTATCCTGTGTATCAGTGGTGCGAAGGCGATGTCGATGGCGACGGCGTGGTGGAAGCGCTCGTGGGAGTGGTCAAGACGACGCGATTCAGTCCTGAGAAGGACCGCCGGCTGTTCGTCTTTCACAACGTCAAGGGCCACATTCGTCCGCTCTGGATGGGCACGCGGCTGGGAGGACGTCTGGTCGATTTCCGCGTGGTGAACGGCCGTTTGCGCAGCCTCGAAATGTCGAACGACGGGAGCCGCTTTGCTGTGGGCGAATATGGGTGGAGCCGCTTCGGACCTACCTTCAAAGAATATCTCATCTTTAATACTACGAAACATGAAAGCATGGAAGTTTTTCAAGGCAAGTAGCCTCTGGACGCTTGCCGTTGCCGTGTCGGCGACGCTGCTGACACTGGCTGGTTGTAAATCCGGCACAGGCACGGAAAGTCCGCAACTGCCCGAGCCGGAATGGACGGCCAACCGTCCGCGCATCGACGTCGAGTCGCTGAAAGACAACATCGACCTCGACATGGACATTTCACAACTGACCGTGAGCGAGTTGCGCGTGCTTCGTAATGCGCTGGCCGCACGTCAGGGCTACATCTTCATGACGGCCGAACTGCGCAACATTTTCGAGCAGACGTCATGGTACGACCGGCTCATGATGGCCCGCTGGGCGTACGAGGAGGATGGCATGAACGAATGGTGGGACCCGGACGACAAGGAGGGTGCTGCCTTGTTCGAAATCGCCAAGAAGCCCATCGCCTACACCGACGAAGAACAGGCCTTCATCGACCGCGTCAAGGCGCGTGAGAAGGAACTGCTCGAAAACAATTTCAAGATGGGCGACGGCTTTATCGTCAATGTCGACAACGTGGTTAACATCTACCAGAAAGAAGGTTTGGGCTGGGAAGCACGCCAAGTGGACGAGGACCGTGTGACGCTGCAGTCGGCGCCGATTACGAAGGGAAATGCACTCCGTTCGAAACTCGCCGAGCAGGGCTTTGCCATCATCGAGGGCCAGTACGACCAACTGTTCCAGGTGTATGAGAAGAACGACTACCACAACTTCCCGTCGTTCGTCACCACCGACCTGTATCTGCAGACCTTCCATCTCTACTTCGACGTCATCCTGCGCAAGGTCGAGGTGGCCAAGTTCACGCCGCGCCTGGTGGCTCTCTGCGAGAAGATGCACGACCAACTGCAGGTCATCGCCAGCACCACTTCTGACCCGAAGGTGCGCAAGGCTGCCGAACACGCCGTGGCTTACTTCTCCATCGGCCACACGTTGCTGACAGGCAAACAGTCGCTCTCTGTCCCCATCGACCTGCAGAAGCTGGTGAGTGAGGAACTGCGACTGATTGAAAAGGAAGATGACGCCTTCAGCGACTTCCTCGACTACCACGACGCCTACTTCATGTACAGCCTCTTCCGTCCGCGCGGCCACTACACCCGCACGCCCGAACTGAAGTGCTACTTCAAGGCCATGATGTGGCTGCAGACCGCGCCGTTCATCGCCGACAAACCCGCCCAAATGCTCGAAGCCGCGCTCATCGGACAGGTGCTCACCTCCGACCAGAACGCCTCGATGCTTTATAAGACCCTCACCGAGCCCATCACTTATCTGATGGGAACGCCTGACAACGCCAGCATCATACAAGTGGCCGACCTCGTGAAGCGGCAGGGTGCATCGCTCACCGAAATTGCCAACGACACGAAGAAGATGGAGAAACTCCAGGCCGCTGTCAAGAAACTGATGGATGAGCAGACACGCATCGTGCCGAAGTTCCAGGCAACGAGCATCTACAAAATCAACCTGATGCCGCAACGCTTCATGCCCGACGCACTCGTGCTTCAGGAAATGGTCGACTACGACAGCCCCAAGACGCTCCGTCCGCTGCCTAAAGGACTTGACGTGATGGCAGCCTTCGGTATGCCGGCAGCCGAACGCATCCTCATCGACGAACTGAAGGAAAACGAGACGTGGCCGAAATTCACCGAGACGCTCAACCGAATGAAGAAGGAGAGCGACCCGTCTAAGTGGGACAGCAACGTCGCCAACGAGTGGATGAAGACGCTGACTACGCTGCAGGCCGACAAATACGAGACTCCGAAGCCCGACGGCACGCATCCCGCCTACTTCATGTACACGCCGCAATGGGACAAGAAGAACCTGAACACCGCCCTTGCTTCGTGGGCCGAACTCAAGCACGACGCCATCCTCTACGCCAAGCAGCCCATGGGTGCCGAATGTGGCGGCGGTGGTCCTGAAGAACCCATCTGCATGGGCTACGTCGAACCGAACGTGAAGTTCTGGCAGAAAGCCATCGACCTGCTCACCGAGACGCAAGACGTGTTCTCGAAGTTCGACCTCTCGACCGAGGAGACAGAGCGCTACACCACAGCGTTGTACGAGGAGGCCGAGTTCTTCCTTCGTGTCAGCAAGAAGGAGTTGGCAGGCCAGAAACTCACTGACGAAGAGTACCGCGAACTTGAGTACGTCGGCGCGCAGTTCGAATACATCTCGCTCGACATGATGCGTGAACCTGATCAGTGGCTGCAGGACTGGAACGCCGTCGAAGGTGCGGACAAGAAGGTTTCTGTCGTTGCCGATGTCTATACGGCCAACGCCTATAACAACGAAGAAAAGTCGGTGCTCTACGCAGCCGTCGGTCCTGCCTGTGAGATTTACGTCATCGTCGAGATTGACGGCTATCTTTACCTCACCCGCGGCGCCGTCTTCTCCTATCGCGAGTTCGACCAGTTGCTCGGCGAGCCGCGTCTGACCGACGAGGAGTGGCAGCAGCAACTCGAACAGCAGTACCACCGCGGCATGCCCGAATGGATGGAGCCGCTGAAGGTGCCTGCCGAAGACATCCCTGCCGACAATGAACTTTTCTTCTATTCTACTGGCTGTTAGCCTGCAAGCAGTCATCACGTTTGTAGGCGACGTGTTGCTCGACCGCGGCGTGCGCCAGCGCGTCGAGAACTACGGGCTCAAAGATTCATCAAAGGCTGTTGATCTGCTTTTTACAAGGCAGATTGACAGCCTTTTTGCAGCATCCGACGTCGTTGTGGCCAATCTCGAATGCCCTGCCACCGAGGTGAAGTCGCCTGTCTTCAAGCGTTTCTGCTTCCGAGGCGAGCCTGCGTGGTTGCCTGTCCTGCATCGTCATGGTATCACCCACCTGAACCTCGCCAACAATCACAGCGTCGATCAGGGGCGCAAGGGACTCGTCTCGACCATCGACCACATCCGTCGGGCGGGCATGGTTCCTATCGGTGCGGGTAAGACCATGGACGAAGCCGTCAAGCCCGTCCTTCTGACCAGCACGCCACGCAAGGTCTTCCTTCTCGCCTCCGTGCAGATGGCGCTCGAGAACTATCCCTACCTGCCCGACCGTCCCAGCGTCAGCCAGCAGACCATCGACTCGCTCTGCACGGCCATTCAGCGACTGAAACGCCAGCATCCCGACTGTGCCGTCGTCGTCAGCCTGCACTGGGGCGCCGAGCACAAGACCGAGCCTATCGCTGCCCAGCGTATGCAGGCCCACCGGCTTGTCGATGCCGGCGCCGACGCCTTGGTTTGCCACCACACCCACACGCTTCAGACTTCGGAGACCTATCGTGGCAAGCCCATCTTCTATAGCATCGGCAACTTCATCTTCGACCAGTCGAAACCCATCAACTCGCGTGCCGCCCTGGTTCAGTTGCGCATCACGAAGACCGCCGTCACAGCCACCAGTTTCCCCATCTACATCCGCTATTGCGTGCCGCATTTGGAGTAGAATTAATAGATGTATTCAATTGCGCGCAGACTTCCACGCCTGCCCGAATGTTTTTCCGGAACTTATTGCTTGTAGGGACGACCCGTGGGGCGTCCCGATTGTTTTTACCTTTCCATCATGGACGCCCCACGGGTCGTCCCTACAGGCAAAATATCAGGCGCGAATACCCTCAGAAATCCGTCAAAAAACGCACCGCAGTGTAAATTTATTTGCACTGCGGTGTGGCTATAGGCGCACTGTGGACGAAATAAATTTCGACTGCGGTGCAAATTTTCCCCATTTTTTGCGATGTGCGGCGATGCCTGCAGAAAGGGTAGTGACAGACGCTCATTGTGCAAAAACGTCGTCAGCGTCGTTTTCTTGACGTTTTAGGCCGTTTCTTGTGATTCTTTACGCGCACGCGCGCGAAATAATTATGGAAATGTTTCCGGGTTTCATGTTTTTTTCGTACCTTTGCATAGTTAATAACTGATGAAAAAAATGACAACTGAAAAACAGAAAGAACTGAACTTCGGCAACGAAGCAGAACTGAACAGCGGAGACGACTACTCCGCAAGTAACATACAGGTGCTCGAAGGCCTGGAGGCTGTGCGCAAGCGCCCTGCCATGTACATCGGCGACATCAGCGAGAAGGGTCTGCACCATCTGGTCTATGAAGTGGTGGATAACTCTATCGACGAGGCCCTGGCCGGTTTCTGTACACATATCGAAGTGACCATCAACGAGGACAATTCGATTACGGTACAGGACAACGGTCGCGGTATCCCTGTCGATATGCACGAGAAAGAGCACCGCTCGGCGCTCGAGGTCGTGATGACCGTGCTCCACGCCGGTGGTAAGTTCGACAAAGGCTCGTACAAGGTCTCTGGCGGTCTGCACGGCGTCGGTGTGAGCTGTGTGAACGGCCTGTCCACGAAGATGATTTCGCAGGTGTTCCGCGATGGTAAAATCTATCAGCAGGAATACCATCAGGGCAAGCCCCAGTACGACGTCAAGGAAGTCGGAACGACAGACCTGCGCGGCACACGCCAGCAGTTCTGGCCCGACAAGACCATCTTCATCACCACCACCTACAAGTACGAAATCCTCGCCAACCGTATGCGCGAACTGGCGTTCCTCAATGCCGGTCTGCGCATCACACTGACCGACATGCGTCTCGACAAGAATGCCGAGGCAGGCATCGACGGTGTGCGCACCGATACCTTCTACAGCGAAGGCGGTCTGCGCGACTTCGTGCGCTATATCGACTCGACGCGCACACACCTCTTCGACGACGTCATCTATCTCAACACCGAGAAGCAAGGCACGCCCATCGAGGTCGCCATCATGTACAACACATCGTTCGGCGAGAACCTCCATTCCTACGTCAACAACATCAACACCATCGAAGGCGGTACACACCTGCAAGGCTTCCGCACCGCGCTGACACGTGTGCTGAAGAAATATGCCGACGACAACAAAATCACTGAGAAACTCGAGAAGCAGCACATCGAAATCGACGGCGCCGACTTCCGCGAAGGCCTGACCGCCGTGATTTCCGTCAAGGTCGCCGAACCTCAGTTCGAAGGACAGACCAAGACCAAACTCGGCAACAGCGAAGTGGCTGGCTATGTGCAGCAGGCTGTGGGCGAGGCTCTTACCTACTATCTGGAAGAACATCCGAAGGAGGCCAAACTTATCGTCGACAAAGTCGTGCTCGCCGCTACTGCTCGTGTAGCAGCCCGCAAGGCACGTGAGAGCGTGCAGCGCAAGAACCCGATGACAGGCGGCGGTCTGCCCGGCAAACTCGCCGACTGCTCCGACCGTGACCCCGCCAACTGCGAGATGTTCATCGTCGAGGGTGACTCGGCCGGTGGCTCAGCCAAGCAAGGGCGCGACCGTCACTTCCAGGCCATCCTGCCCATCCGCGGTAAAATCTTCAACGTCGAGCGCGTCATGTGGCACAAGGCCTTCGAACACGAAGAAGTGAACAATATTATTCAGGCACTCGGCGTGCGCTTCGGACTCAATCCCGAAGACAACAAAGAAGCCAACTACGACAAACTGCGCTACTACAAGACCATCATCATGGCCGATGCCGATGTCGACGGTGCCCACATCGCCACGCTGATCATGACGCTCTTCTTCCGCTTCATGCCCCAACTCATCCGCGACGGCCGCCTCTACATCGCCAATCCGCCCCTCTACAAGTGCACGAAAGGCAAGGTCAGCGAATACTGCTACGACGACGTCGCCAAGCAACGTTTCCTCGACCAGTACGGCGACGGCACAGAAACCGGCGCAGGCGTCCATATTCAGCGCTACAAAGGTCTTGGTGAGATGAACCCCAGCCAACTGTGGGAAACCACCATGAACCCCGAAACGCGCCTCCTGACGCAAGTCACCATCGAAGACGCTGCCGAGGCCGACTACACCTTCTCCATGCTCATGGGCGAAGACGTGGCACCCCGCCGCGAGTTCATCGAACGCAACGCCACCTACGCCAACATCGACGCATAAAGGCACCCCTGCCCCCTCCGAAAGAGGGGACATTACATAACTACAAAAAGCATCGCCCTGCAACCATCTATCGTTTCGAACGATAAAAACGTTGCAGGGCGATGCTTATATATGCACCTTTCCTAACTCCCCCTCTTTCGGAGGGGTAGGGGGGAGACCCCTAACCGAAGTTGATGGTCTGGCCGGCTTTCGGGGTTGAGTCGGCGGGGTCGGTCACTTGGGGACGGAGCGAGGCCAGGGTGGTCTTGTAGCGCTTGTAGGTGGGCGACGTTTCGACACCGCTGATGATGTCGTCGTTGTCGAGTTCGTCTTCGTTGAAGATGAAACTGTAGATGGGTTTGCGCACATGACCGTTCTTGTCGGGACCGTAGTATTTGCCGCGGCGTTCTTCGTGGGCGGCTTCTTCTTCGGCTCGTTCGGCTGCACGACGACGTTCTTCCTCGCTGCGCTTCTGGAGGTGTTCGTCCATCTGGTCGGCGTGGATGTCCTGGATGCCGAATCCGCTGGCGAGGATGGTGATCTTGATCTGGTCGTTGAGGCTGGGGTCGTAGGAGTGTCCCCACTTGGTCTCGACGGCGCTGTTCTGCATGCGCTCCATGAACTCGTTGATGTCGTTCATCTCTTCCATCATGAGGGGTTGTGTGCCTTCGGGGCCGGGCTCGATGATGTGGATGAGGACTTTCTTGGAGTTGTAGATGTCGTTGTCGTTGAGGAGGGGTGAGTGGAGTGCGTCCTCGATGGCTTTGCTGACGCGTCCTTCGCCTTGTCCGTATCCGTTGCTCATGATGGCTACGCCTCCGTCCTTGAGGATGGTCTTGACGTCCTGGAAGTCGAGGTTGATGTGGCCGTGCATGGTGATGATCTCGGAGATGGAGCGTGCGGCTTTGCAGAGGGTGTCGTCGGCGCGTGCGAAGGCTTCGCTGAGGGTTTTGTCGTTGTAGATGTTGCGCAGGCGCTCGTTGTTGACGACGAGGAGTGCATCGACGTTCTTGCTGATTTCGTCGACGCCGTCGAGGGCCTGGTCGATCTTGGTGCGGCCTTCCCAGAGGAAGGGGATGGTGACGATGCCGACGGTGAGGATGTCCATCTCCTTGGCGGTCTTGGCGATGATGGGCGATGCGCCGGTGCCGGTGCCGCCGCCCATGCCGGCTGTGATGAATACCATCTTGGTGCCGTCGTCGAGCATGCGCTTGATGTCTTCGATGGATTCTTCGGTGACTTGGCGTGCTTTCTCAGGTTTGTTGCCGGCTCCGAGTCCTTCTTGTCCGAGTTGGAGTTTGACGGGCACGGGGGAGTCGTTGAGTGCTTTGCTGTCGGTGTTGCAAACTACGAAACTGACGTCGTGGATGCCTTCCTTGTACATGTGGTTGACGGCGTTGCCTCCGCCACCACCGACTCCGATGACTTTGATGATGCTCTTTTTCCCTGTGGGAAATGCAAAGGGAGCATAGGTTTCTTGAATGTCTGCCATATCTTTGTTGTTTTTAGTTTTCACGTTTCAGTTTTCGGCGTTTAGTCGTTGTCCTCGGTGAGTTCTTCGATCCACTTTTTGAACTTGGTGCCGAAACTGTTTTCCTTCTCTGCCTTCTCGACGGCTTTGCGTACGTCGTCGACTTTGTCGGCGAGGGTGGTCGAGAGCGACTGTGCCTCGCTGATGGTCTGCTTGTACTTGTCTTTGGCCTGGAGGGTGATGATGGCCTGCTTGAAGCCTTCGTCCTGGATTTCCTGGGCAGAATTGGCTTTCTCGGTGGCGCGGCGCCGTGCGCTCTTCTCTTTGCCGCGCTCTTTGACGTCTTCGAGCACGACGTCGAGTTCGGCTATCTTCTTGCGGATGGCGTCCTTGTAGGTCTCGAGGGTCTTGACGACTTCGGCCTCTTCCTTGGCAGCCTTCTCAGCAGCGTCTTTCTGTGCGTCGACGCGGGCTTCGTCGAACATGTCCTTGCCTTTGTAGCGCTCGCCGACACAGTTCTCTTCGCCGCTCATGAGGAGGGAGATGATGCTGTTGCCCATGCCGTTCTCGATGGAGAGGTTGGTGACGGTGCTGTTCTTGATGACGGGCTGGTTAAGGTTGTGTGCGATGCGAATCTTCGCGACGTCCTTAATGTGTGAGTGGAAGGCTTTCTCAATGTTCTTGATGTTCGAACCGCCACCGGTGAGCACGATGCCGCCGAGCAGTTGGTCTTCGTAGCCGGAGAGGCTAATCTGGTTCTCGACATTGAGGATGATTTCGGTGAGGCGTGCCTCGATGGCATGCTGGATGTCGGCCACCTTGATTTTTGTGGAATAGGAGGTGGTGTAGGTCTGCTGCAGGAAATCGTTGTCTTCCTCGGTGTCTTCGATGAAGGCGTTGCCGTACTGTTTCTTGACCTGTTCTGCTTCGTCCTCGTCGATTTGGAAGCTCATGAGGTCCTGCGTGATGTTGGCCGAGCCGATGGGCAGTGTGACGAGGTGGCGCAGGATGTTGTTCCTATAGACGACCACGGTGGTGGTGCCTGCGCCGAGGTCCACCAGCACGCTGCCTGCGCGCTTTTCCTGGTCGGTCAGCACGTTCTGTGCGAGTTCGTAGGCTGCGACTTTCGTTCCGGCGATGTTGATGTCGGTGTTGGTGAAGCAGGTCTCGATGTTGTTGCGCAGTTGGCAGTTGGCGATGATGTTGAGATATTCGCCTTCGATGTTGGTACCCATGACGCCGACGGGGGCTTCGACGGGTGTGGAGTCGATGATGTATCCCTGCTCAAACGTAGCGAGGCGTTCGCAGTTGGGGTAGGGCAGTTCGTAACTTTGGTTGCGCAGCGCTTCGATGTGGTCGGCGGTGATGTACGACTTGGTGACCATGTTGCGGCTTTCCTTGTTGTGCACGCTTCGTACCGACTGTCCGCCGATGCCGACATAGACCTGTGAGATGGTCTTGCCGAGGGTGCTTTGCAGTTTGTCGATGACGTTGCGGATGTTCTGCGTGGTCTTCTCGATGTTGAAGACTTTGCCTCGGCGAATGCATCCGGCGCTGGGCTCTTGGGCAAAGGCCAGGATTTGCATGTTGCCGTTCACTCTTTTGCCGGCAATACCGGAGATGAAGGATGTCCCCAGTTCGATTGCCACGATGATTGCGTCTTTGTTCTCTGCCATATCTGTTGGATTTTTGATGATTGTAGTTTTGGGAGTTAAAGGAGTTTCCTCCTCGAAAAGATTATTTCTTTGTGCACACCACCTGGTTGCCGTATTGGAGGTCCAGGCGGCTGTATTTGTTCCAGCCCACCTGTGGGAGTCCTTGTTCGTAGAAGATTTGGAGGCGGCGGAGTTTGGTCTCGAGTTGGTCGAGGGTGCCGAGGAAGATGGTGTAGTCGCCGATGCGGGGGATGAGGGTGGCGACGGGTTCGCCCTTCGAGTTGAGTTCGATGTGAATCTGCTCGATCATGTTGTCCCAGTATTCGTGGTTGAGCAGATAGCGGCCGAAGGGTGCGAGGTGTTCGCTGGCATATTCCTGTGTGATCTGTCCCGTGGCGGTGATGATGTTTTTGACGTAGCCGTTGTCGGCGAGCACCATGCCTTCGGAATCGACGAAGAATCCGTTCTTGCCTTCAGGCAGACAGAAGATGACGGGCGTGCGCTGAGTGACTTTCACGCACACTTTGCCTTTGCCGACGGGCATGCCGTTGTTGGTCTTGTAGCATTCGACCTGGGCGATGAAGTTGTTCTGGCGCAGCGTCTCCTCGATGTCCTGCGGGTTGATGTCGTTCATCAGTTTGCCTTTGGGATAGAGGTGGGCGGCCAGGAGCATGTCCTCGACTTTCTTGTTGTCGATGAATGCTGCGTTGGGATTGTCCTCGACCACCAGCGCCACTTCGGTGCACACTTCGCGAGGGTCGCCGTCGGGGCGGTTCATGAAGAAGAACGCGATGTAGCCGACCACTCCGACGAGGAGCAGCAGGAAGATGATGCCTTTGACGATGTTCTTGACTTTCATGGGGTCGGTTGTGGACGTTTAGGAGCGTTCGCTGAGGATGGTGGTGAGTTGAGGCACATAGTCCTCGATGTCGCCGGCTCCGAGCGAGATGAGCACGTCGAAGTCGCCGTTGCGGGCAATGTCGGTCAGGTCTTCTTTGTGGACCAGGTGGCGTTCGATGCCCGGACGCAGGTTGTCGTAGATGAGTTTGCTCGTGACGCCGGGAATGGGGGCTTCGCGGGCGGGATATATGTCACAGAGATAGACGACGTCGAGCAGCGACAGGGCGTCGGCAAACTCGCGGTAGAAGTCGCGGGTGCGGGTGTAGAGGTGGGGCTGGAAGATGGCAGCGATGCGACGGTCCTGATACAGTTCGCGGATGGAGCGCACGCTCTGCTCGATTTCCTTCGGATGATGTCCGTAGTCGCTGAGGAACACCATCTTGTCGGTCTTGACCTTGAAGTCGAAGCGGCGGTCGACGCCACGGAACGTGCGCATGCCTTCGCGCAGTTCGTCGTCGGTGGCGCCGGCCAGTTGGGCCAGGGCCATGGCGGCGATGCCGTTGTCGATGTTGATCGAGACGGGCACACCGAGTTGTACGTCGCGGACGACACCCTTCGGCGAGACGAAGTCGAAGAAGATTTCGCCGTTGCCAATGCGTATGTTCTCGGCATGGAAGTCACCACCGTCGCGGCTGTAACTATAGACCGTGACGCCTTCCTGTACGCGCGGCTGCATCTCCAGTCCTGTGTGCAGGATGAGGCTGCCGCCCGGTCGGATGAGCGAGGTGTAGTGGGCGAACGACTCCAGGTAGGCCTCTTTCGTGCCGTAGATGTCGAGGTGGTCGGGGTCGGTGGCGGTGATGACCGTGGCCCACGGGTGGAGCCAGTGGAAGGAGCGGTCGAACTCGTCGGCCTCGATGACCACGTAAGGACTCTGGTCCGAGAGCAGGTAGTTGGTGCCGTAGTTCTTCGAGATGCCGCCGAGGAAGGCGTTGCACTCGATGTGCGACTGGTGCAGGATGTTGGCGGCCATGGTCGATGTGGTCGTCTTGCCATGTGTGCCGGCCACGCAGAGTCCGCGCAGTTGGTCGGTCAGCAGTCCGAGCACCTGGGCCCGCTTCTGCACTTCGAATCCGTTCGCGCGGAAGTATTGCAGTTCGGTGTGTTCGGCAGGGATGGCTGGGGTATAGACCACCAGCGTCGTCTCCTTCGCACGGAAGCAGGCGGGAATCATCTCCACGTTATCCTCGTAGTGTATCTGTGCGCCTTCGGCGATGAGTCGCTCGGTCAGCGGACTGGGTGTCTTGTCGTATCCGCCCACGTTCATGCCCTTCGTCAGGAAGTAGCGGACAAGGGCACTCATGCCGATGCCACCGGCACCGACAAAGTAAACGGACGTTATATTGTTGATATTCAGCATTTTCAATAAAAATCTAATCTATGTTTCCTCTTGCAAAATTTGCACTGTGGACGAAATAAATTTGCACTGCGGTGCGCCTATAGGCCGACTGTGGACGAAATAAATTTCGACTGCGGTGCGTTTTTTGACGAATTTCACCTCGTTTTATTTCCCATTGCGTGCCAGTTTGATCACCTCTTCGGCAATGATTTCGGCCGAACGGTGGTAGGCCATCTTGCCGGCATGTTCGCCGAGCGAGAGCAATTGAGCCGGGTTGGTGACGGTCTGAATGGCCAGCGGAATCAGGATTTCACGTGCCTCGGCATCGCGCACCATGACGGCAGCGCCGCGAGTGGCGAGTGCCTGGGCGTTCTTCGTCTGATGGTCCTCGGCGACGTTGGGCGAAGGCACGAGTATGCAGGGCTTGCTGAGCAGACAGAGTTCGCTGATGCTGCTGGCACCCGCGCGTGAGATGACAAGGTCGGCAGCGGCATAGGCTGCGTCCATCGACGAGATGAAGTCGGTGACGTGCAGATGGTCGACAGGCTCGGCCTTGGCCAGTGCAGCCTTGATTTCGTCGCTGTAGTACTTGCCCGTCTGCCAGATGAACTGGACGTGCTGGTTGCGGCGTATCTCGTCAAGATGCTCGAGCACACTCTCGTTGACCGTACGTGCGCCCAGGCTGCCCCCGATGATGAGGACGGTGCGGCGCTGCGGGTCGAGCCCGAAGGTGCGCACGGCGTCGGCCTTCGTGATGGTCGAGTCGAGCAGGTTCTGACGCACGGGATTGCCCGTCTTGATGATTTTGTCGGCAGGGAAGAAACGTTCCATGCCGTCGTAGGCGACACAAATCTTGCAGGCACTCTTGGCGAGTTTCTTGTTCGTCACGCCGGCATACGAATTCTGCTCCTGAAGCAGGGTCGGCACACCCATCGAGGCTGCCACCTTCAAGGTCGGTCCGCTGGCATAGCCGCCCACACCGACTGCCACGTCGGGACGGAAGTTGCGGACGATGCTGCGGGCCTTGATCATGCTGCGCAGCAGATTCCAGCCTACGGGGATGTTTTTCAGCAGATTACCTCGTACAAAACCCTGCACGGGCAGACCTACGATCTTGTAGCCTGCGTCGGGCACACGCTGCATCTCCATACGACCCAAAGCACCGACGAAGAGGATGTCGGTGTCGGGTTCCATCTGTCGGATGGCATTGGCTATCGAGATGGCTGGAAAGATGTGTCCGCCTGTGCCACCACCACTCACAATCACTTTCAGAGGCTTTTTCGTTTCCATATCTTTTGTGTTGTCTTGTTCTTACACTGCAAAAATACAAAAAAACTTGATTTTCAGCAAGTTTTTTGCCGAAAAACATCAGTCCATGCCCTCACTGCTGCCAAACTCGTCGTCAACCGTGTCCAGCGCAGCCGTTTCTTCCTTCTGGCGAGCCTCCACCTTCAGCGCATATCGGCTCACGCTCAGTATCATGCCGATGTTGAAACTCGTGATGAGAATCGACGTGCCGCCATGGCTGATAAGGGGCAACGTCTGGCCCGTCACAGGAGCCAGTCCGACAGCCACGGCCATGTTCACCAACGCCTGGACGACCAGCATCAGGCTGAGCCCGACGACCAGGAAGGCCGGGAAGTATTTGTCACATTTTCGCGCGATGCGCCACGATCGGATGAGCAGGGTGACGTAGAGCATCATGACGATGAAACCGCCGATGACGCCCGTCTCCTCGACTATGATGCTGTAGATGAAGTCGCTCTCGGCATGCGGCAGGAAGTCGCGCTCGACGGAGTTGCCCACACCGAGGCCGACGATTTGAGAGTTGGCAATGGCGATGTGCGACGTGTTCTCCTGCCAGTTCTCGGCCATGTCGTCCGCTTCTGGGGGATTGTCATTGTTGATATGCAGAATCTTTCGCTCGATGCGGTGCTTCCAAGTCAGCATACGTCCATGCTCCTCCAGGGCTTCGTCGGGCAATTGCGTGATGAAAACGACAGCCACGGCACCCACGGCGAAGATAACCAGAACAGTCTTCCATAGGTAGCGGAAAGGCGTGTTGGCAATGTACATCAAAGCCAACATGACGACGAACAGCATGGCTGCAGTCGAGAAGTTCTCAGGCATGATAAGGGCGCAGATGAGGAGGATGCGTAGGCCTGCATGACGGACGGCACGGCGCATGTTGGCGCGGTTGGTCTCGTGGTTCGCACCTGTGTCGGGCAGCAACTTGCGCTGGTTGACCTTTCCCATGATGACGGCCACGGAGAGGATCAGCATCGACTTCGCCAGTTCCGAAGGTTGGAACTTGATGCCGAAGATGTCAATCCAACGTGCCGCATCGTTCAGCGCTTTCTGCTGCACCAACAGCCACAACAGCAATCCCGCAGCGATGGGCAATCCCAGCACAGGTATCAGTTTGAAGTACTTGCACGGAATGTTGTTCATCAGCAGGATGACCAGGAAGCCCATCGAGAGAAAGAAGGCCTGGTTGACCAGCGGGTCCCAGTGGTTGCCGCTCTTGAAGGTCAAGTTGCTGCCGGCACTGTATATCTCGACCAGCGACACCATGCACAGGAGAAAATAAATCATCCAAATGCCGACATCGCCTTTGAAGACATTGATGCTGAGAAAGTCAGAGATTTTCTTACCCATAACTTTAGAGGTTCTTTACGCATTCTTTGAACTGTTCGCCACGGTCCTCCATGTTCTTGAACAGGTCGAAACTGGCGCAGCAAGGACTGAGCAGCACGCAGTCGCCCGGACTTGCCATTTCCATGCAGGCGCTGATGCAGTCCTTCATCGAACGTACATCGGCGGTAGGCAGGCCGAAGCGGTCGAAGGCGTCGTGCAGTTTCTGGTTGTCCACGCCGAGGAAGACGAGGCCCTTGCATTTCTTTTCAACCAGTTCGTACAATTGGCTGTAGTCGTTGCCTTTGTCCACTCCGCCGAGGATGAGGATGGTGGGCTGTTTCATGCTTTCGAGTGCATACCAGCACGCATCGACGTTCGTAGCCTTCGAGTCGTTGACAAAGTCCACGCCGCGCACACGTCCGGCTTTCTCCAGACGATGTTCCACACCTGCGAAACTCATCAGTCCGCGACGTATCTCCTCGTTCGACACGCCGGCGATGTCGGCCGTGATGCCTGCCGCGAGCGAGTTGTAGAGGTTGTGTTTGCCGGTGAGTGCCAGTTCTTCCTGCTCCATGTTGAAGGGTGTCGGGCGTTCGATGATGTATTCCTCGTCTTCGACATAGGCGATGGCGTCGGTCTCGTGGAACTCTGAGAAGGGGTAGAGTTGGGCCTTCAGGTCGTACTTCGCCAGTTCGCGCTTCACGATGGGGTCGTCGTTCCAGAAGATGAAAGCATCGTCGGCCGTCTGGTTGCGTGTGATGCGCATCTTCGAGTCGACGTAGTTCTGCATCTTGAAGTCGTAGCGGTCCAGATGGTCGGGCGTGATGTTCATGAGCACGGCGATGTCGGCACGGAAGTCGTACATGTTGTCGAGTTGGAACGACGACAGTTCGATGACGTAGTAGTCGAAGTGCTCCTCGGCCACTTGCAAGGCGAGGCTGCGGCCGATGTTTCCCGCCAGTCCGACGTTGTAGCCGGCGCCTTTGAGGATGTGGTAGATGAGCGAGGTCGTCGTGGTCTTGCCGTTCGAGCCGGTGATGCAAATCATCTTGGCGTCGGTGTAGCGTCCGGCAAACTCGATTTCGCTGATGATGTGCGTGTTTTGCGCACGCAGTTTCTGTATGATCGGAGCCGTATCGGGGATGCCGGGGCTCTTGATGACTTCGTCGGCCGCCAGGATTTTCGCTTCGGTGTGTTGTCCTTCTTCCCACTCGATGCCATGCTGGTCAAGTTGTTCTTTGTACTTGTCCTTGATGGCAGACATGTCGCTGACAAACACGTCGAATCCTTTCTTCTTCGCCAGCACAGCGGCACCTGCACCGCTCTCAGCCGCTCCTAAAACTACAATTCGCTTCATATTTTGTTATCTTATCTTCAATGTAATAATGGTGATGGCTGCGAGCAGGATGCTGACGATCCAGAAGCGCAGCGTGATCATGTTCTCGTGCAGCACAGTGGCTGGTTTCTTGATCAAGTACTTGTCGGCTGTCATTTCACTTTGCAGCACGCGGAAGTGGTCGTGGAACGGTGCGCGTTTGAACACCCTCAACTTCTTGCCGCGCTTGTTGCCGTACTTGGCATACGAGGTTTGCAGCATGACGCTGATGCTCTCGACGAGGAAGATGCCGCACAGAATGGGCAGCAGCAGTTCCTTGTGGATGATGACGGCGGTCACGGCGATGATGCCGCCGATGGCCAGGCTGCCCGTGTCGCCCATGAACACTTTTGCCGGGTAGGCGTTGTACCAGAGGAAGCCGATGAGGGCTCCGACAAAGGCGCAGATGAACACGACAATCTCCTCAGTACCGGGAATGTACATGACGTTCAGGTAGGAGGCGAAGTCGATGTGGCCCGAGGCATAGGCCAGTATGCCCAGGGCTGTGCCGATGATGGCGCTATTGCCTGCACACATGCCGTCCATGCCGTCGTTGAGGTTGGCTCCGTTCGACACGGCCATGATGACGAACGTCGTCACGAGCACGAAGAACACCCATGCCAGCAGGCGCTTTGGCATGCCGTCGGGCAGGAAACCGAACACTTGGTAGTAGTCGATGTTGTTGTTTTTGAAGAAGGGTACCGTCGTCACGGTCGATTTGCGGGCCTCACTCTTCTCATAGACCACCTCCTTGTTCACGACCTCTTTCTTCACGTCTTCGTGCACGACGGCCTGGGGGCTGAGCCAGAGGGCGACACCGACGAAGGCACCGAGTGCAAACTGGCCGAGCAGTTTCCAGCGTGGTGGCATGCCGTCCTTGTTGCCGCGCAGTTTGATGAGGTCGTCAAGAAAGCCGAGCAGGCCGAACCACAGCGTCGTCACCAGCAGCAGGTTGGTGTAAATGTTGTCGAAGTTGCTGAACAGCAGCACGGGCACGACGATGGCGGTGATGATGACGATGCCGCCCATCGAGGGCACACCAATTTTCTTCACGCCGTAGGGGTCGATCTGGGCGTCGCGCGCCTTTTCGAGGTGACGTTTGCGCTTCATGTAGGTGATGAAACCCTTGCCCATCCACATCGACACGATGAGCGATATCATCAGCGCCATGAGCGAACGGAAGGATACGTAGGGCAGCATGCCCACACCTGGGATGTCAAACTGCTCGAGGTATTGTGAAAGATGGTAAAACATCTGATAATGTGTATGTTAAGTTGTGATTAATCCTAAAAATATTCTTCTTGTGAAGGACCGAAATTTGCACTGCGGACGAAATTTATTTGCACTGCGGTGCGCCTATAGGTCGACTGTGGACGAAATTTATTTCGACTGCGGTGCAAATTTTGGCGTTTTTCGACGCCGTTTTTCAGAAGGCTGCACGCAGTTCTTCCTTGTCGTCGAAGTGGTGTTTCACGCCCTGCACCTCCTGGTAGTCCTCGTGGCCTTTGCCGGCGACGAGGATGACGTCGCCCTTCTGAGCCATGCGGCATGCCGTGCGGATGGCTTCGCGGCGGTCGGTGATGCAGATGACGTTGCGGCGCTGCTCTTCGTCCAGTCCGGCGAGCATGTCGTCGATGATGGCCTGCGGCTCCTCAAAACGCGGATTGTCGCTGGTCAGGATGACGAGGTCGCTCTGCTTGACGGCCTCCTGTGCCATGAGCGGACGTTTGCCCTTGTCACGGTTGCCACCGGCTCCGCAGACGGTGATGACACGTCCGCGGCCTTCCAGTACGCCGTGGATGGCACGCAGCACATTTTCCAAGGCGTCGGGTGTGTGGGCATAATCGACGATGGCCGTGTAGCCGTCGGGCGAACGCAATGCCTCGAAGCGGCCGCTGACGGGATGCATCTCGCTCAGCGTGACGAGCGTCGTCATCTTGTCGCCGCCCAGCAGACGGGCAGCAGCATAAACGGCGAGCAGGTTCGAGACGTTGAAACGTCCGACGAAGTGTACGCCCACCTCCTGGCCGTCAATCTCGAGGTACATGCCTTCGAAGTGGCTCTCGATGATTTTCGCCCTGTAGTCGGCCATGCCCTGAATGCTGTAGGTATAGACCTTGGCGCGTGTGTTCTGCACCATCACCATGCCGTTGCGGTCGTCCTGGTTCGTCACCGCAAACGCCGTTTCGGGCAGACGGTCGAAGAACTGCTGCTTGGCTTTCAGATAGTTCTCGAACGTCTTGTGGTAGTCGAGGTGGTCGCGCGTCAGGTTGGTGAAGATGCCACCCGTAAACATGAGTCCGCCGATGCGGTTCTGCACCACGCTGTGCGAACTGACCTCCATGAAGCAGAGGTCGCAGCCGGCATCGACCATGCGGCGCAACAGAGCGTTGAGTGTCACGGGGTCGGGCGTCGTGTGGTCGGTCGGCACAGCCTCGTCGTCGATGTAGTTGCACACGGTCGAAAGCAGTCCGACACGATGGCCCATGCGGCGCATCATGTTATACAGCACGGTGGCGATGGTCGTCTTGCCGTTGGTGCCGGTCACGCCGACCAGACGCAACTCCTCCGACGGACGTCCGTAGAAGTTGGAGGCCAACTGGCCCACTACCTGTTCCGAACATTCGACCTTCAGATAGGTCACTCCTTCAGCACATTCCTCAGGCATCTCCTCGCAGACGACGGCCTTGGCACCCTGCTCGATGGCCTTCGGAATGAAGCGGTGGCCGTCGGCCTGTGTGCCACGAACCGCCACGAACAGGTGGCCCTCGGCCACGCGTCGGGAGTCGATGCTCACACCGGTTATGTATGCGTCCACGCTGCCTTGTACCTCGAGCAGCGGGACTCTGTCAATCAAATTCTTTAACTTAATCACTGTGTATGTCTTGTTTTAGTTCATTTCCAAAGTGACAACCTTGCCTTCCTGAATCTTGCTTCCGTAGGGCAGGCTCTGGCTCTTCACACGGCCGAAACCATGTACGCGCGCCTTCATGCCGCGGCTTTCGATGGCATAGACAGCATCGCGCGCACCCATGCCGGTCAGGTCGGGCATCAGTGCCGAATCGACGGCGAGCGGCGAGAAGGTCACCTGCTCTGCATCGTGCGTGGCAGAGGTCCACTGCGACTCCTCGCCCGTGTAGGGGATGTTCATCTGCTTGAGCAGTGCGGTCGTTGCGGCCATGTCGCCGTTCTTCACGCCTGGGACGAAGATGGACAGCGAGTCGGCTGCACGACGGATGTCGGTGGTCACGTTCTTCGAATAGACGCGTTCGGCAATTTTGGCAAACACGGTACCGGCCGTGCCACCGCCCGACACACCGCCGGCGGCTGTGCGAATGGCCACGATGCAGGTGTATTGCGGATTTTCAGAGGGGTAGAATCCACAGAAACTGACAAGGTGCTCGGTGCGACCGTTGTGATAACCGCCGCCGATGGCCACCTGCGCCGTACCCGTCTTTCCGCTGACGCTGAAATGCTTGCTCGCCGCACGTTTGCCTGTGCCGTACTTCTTGTCGTTCACCACTTTATACAGGATGCCCTGAATCTCCTTCAGAGTCTCGGGCTTGCAAATCTGCTCCTTGATGACCTCGACAGGGAACTCGCGCACCATCTCGCCATTCTTCGAGATTCCTTTGACAAAGCGCGGACGTACCATCTTGCCGTTGTTGGCGATGGCGTTGTAGAAAGTGACGGTCGAGATGGGAGGTATCTGCGTGCCGTAGCCGATGGACATCCATGGCAGTGCGACTTCGGACCAGTAGGACTTGTTCTCCGGACCGAAAATGCGTGGGTTGGCCATGCCGTAGAAGGGCAGTCCGAGCGGAGCGCCGATGCCCACGCGCTTCAGACCCTCGATAAACTTCTCGGGCTTGTCGTGATAGTGGCTGTCGATGAGACGGCTGACACCGATGTTCGACGAACGCACCACGGCATAAGTCACGTCCAACACGCCACAACCGCCACGCGCCCAGTTCGAGTCTTTCATCTTGGCGCCGTGCATGTTATAGACGCCACAACCCGTGTCAACCTTGTCGTCCAGTTTGATTTCTCCGTCGTCGAGGGCCACCATGATCGAGGCCGTCTTGAACGTCGAACCAGGCTCCATCAAGGCTGCCAGCGCATAGTTGCGCATCTCGTAGTACTTGCCGCTCACCGAGTCGCGCGCCAGGTTCACAATGGCCTTGACGTCGCCGGTCTTCGTCTCCAGCAGCACAACGACGCCAAATTCGGCGTTCACCTCGAGCAGTTTCTCTCTGAGGGCGGTCTCGCAGATGTCCTGCATCGACACGTTGATGGTGCTCACCAGGTCGTAGCCGTCGATGGGCTCCTTGTCGACGATGTCCACATTCTTCGAACGGATGCGGCGTTGGTGCAGAAGTCCTGGAACGCCGCGCAGCAGCGAGTCGTATGCCAGTTCGAGTCCGCTGCGGGCGCTGTCTTTCGCGCCGAACATCTCGCCGAGGGTACGGCGGGCCAGCGAACCGAAGGGTTTCTTGCGGTTGTTGCGCTCTTCGACGATGATGCCGCTGCCATACTTCCTGCGTATGTTGAAGATGGGCAGTTCGCGCAGTTTGTTATACTGGATAAAGTTGAGAATATAACCCGGGCACACGTCGTAGTAGCGCTTGTGCTGTTCCAGACCTTCGTTGAGGTGGCGGAAGTAGCCTGCCGAGTCGAGCGCTGGACAGATGCGTGCCAGTCCGCCGCTGATGGCAGGAAGGTTTGCCAGCAGACAAGAGTCGCGCTGGATGGAGTCGAGCGTGACGAACTTGGTTCTCTTGCGTTTGTTATCGCCACTGCCTTCCTCGACCTCCATCGGTATGGTCACTGCGGCGGCAAAGTCGAAGCGCACCTTGTAGTTGGGCAGACTGCTGGCCAGCAGTTCGCCTTCGGCCGAGAGGATGTTGCCACGGTTCGGTTTCAGTTCCAGGCTGTCTTTCTCGAAGTTCTTCTTGCGAACATCTTCCCAATATGCAGCCTCGACGGTCATCGTCTTGACCATACAATAGATGATGCCGATGCACACCAGTATGATGGGTAAGATAATCAGCGGAAACTTGCCCGAACTGACGGTCTTCTTTGTATTTTTCTCTTTCTTCGACATGGTTACTTCTTGACTTCTATCTCGTAGGGAGGTGTGGTAGGATTGGCGAGCGCGCTGTCGCCGAAGAGGCGGAGTTGCTGCTCGATGTTCGACTGGCGGCTCAGGTTGAGCAGTTCGCTGCTTTGTGTGAGCACGTTGTAGCGCTCCTGTTGCAGCCGTACCTTCAGGCTGTCGATGGTGATGATGTCCTGCTGGCTGGAGTAGCGGTTGCCCGTATAGAACAGCAGCAGACCTGCGATGAAGATGATGAACATCACCTGACGACGGAAGAACGGGCTCTGGAGCAAGTCGCCGCCAAGCACGGTCTTAAAAGATATCTCGCCGAGGTCGTCTTCGTCCTCGTCCGAGACATAGCGCTCGACGACCTCGTCCAGTTCCTGCTCTTCGGCAGTCGTTGCGGCGTCTTCGTCCGTCTGCGTTTCTGCGGCGGCTTCGGGAACGACGAGTTCTTCGTCTTCTATGGTGGAGTTCTTTTTCTTCATGAGGTTGAAAAGGGTTAGATACGTTCGGCGATGCGAAGTTTGGCGCTGCGGCTGCGTGGGTTGCGTGCCTGCTCCTCGGCCGACGGCGTGATGACGCGGTTGTTGATCAGTCGGAAGGGCGTCGTGACGTGGCCGAAGAAATCCTTGTCCTCATGGCCTTCGCAGTTGCCCGTCTTCATGAGGTTCTTGACGATGCGGTCTTCGAGCGAGTGGTAGGTGATGATGCTCAGGCGGCCTCCCGGACGGAGCATCTCGGTGGCCTGTTGCAGCATCTCGCGCAGGGCGTCCATCTCTTGGTTCACCTCGATGCGCAGGGCTTGGAACACTTTGGCCAGGTCTTTCTTCTCGCGGTCACGTCCGCAGAACGGCTCGACCACGGCGCGCAGGTCCTGAATCGTCTCCAGCGGTTTCTGGCGACGTGCCTGAACGATGGCAGCGGCGATGCGTCGGCTCTGCTTCAGTTCGCCGTACAGGTAGAGGATGTCGGCCAGTTGGCGTTCGTCGTACGTGTTGACGATGTCGGCCGCCGTACGTCCGGCACGTTGGTTCATGCGCATGTCGAGCGGACCGTCGAATCGGAACGAGAAGCCGCGGCTGCTCTCGTCGAAGTGGTGCGACGACACGCCCAGGTCGGCCAGGATGCCGTCGGCCTGCGTCTCGCGATAGTAGCGCAGGAAGTTTTTCAGATAGCGGAAATTGCTGCGCACGAAGGTGAAATGCACCTCGTCGAAGTCTTCTTCGCTCGTCTGGTATTTGTAGTGCTCGTAGGCGTCCTCGTCCTGGTCGAAGGCATACAGACGTCCGCCCTCTGTCAGCCGGCGCATGATTTCGCGGCTGTGTCCACCTCCGCCAAACGTCACATCGACGTACACGCCGCCGGGCTGAATGTCCAGTCCGTCGATGCTCTCGTTGAGCAGGACGGGGGTATGGTACAGACCCACCTCCTGCCCCTCCTGTGAAGGAAGGGAAGTCGTCATTCCAGCCTGTATGTCATTGTTGGTGGGTCTCATGTTGTTTACTTTTCTCAATCTTCTCTCCCTCCCCTCGGGGAGGGCTGGGGAAGGGGCTTTGGTGTGTTAGTTTTACTGCATTACCTCCTGCAGTCTCTCGCCGAGGTTGCTGACCGATGCTAGCATTTCTTCGCAGCGGGTCTTGTCCCACACCTCGATGTGGTCATCGACGGCGAGGAATCGCACTTCCTGTGTGATGCCCGCATGCTGCAACTTGCGCTTGTTCATGAGGAAACGGCCGTTGCTGTCGAGTTCGACCACCTCGGCATCGGCCACAAACTGACGCATGATGGCCTGGTGCTGGGCGTTGTAGCGGTTCAGTCGGCCGCGCATCTCGTCGAGCATCTCGTTCCACAGCGACTCGGGGTAGAGCACGAGGCACGGCTGGAACAGGTCGGGACGCAGAATCATGCGCTCCTCACCCTCAGCCTCCAGCATCTTGCGCAGGTGAGCGGGCAGGAACACACGACCTTTCGAGTCCGTCTTTGCTATGTAATCGCCTATGAATCTCATTGTTACAGGTTTCAAATGTATGATGTCTGTTGTCAAAAACTCTTTCGTTCAAACGCAAAAACACGTCCGAAGACTATTTATCGAGTGCAAAGGTACAAAATTCCCCACAATTCTCCACAACTCTTCCTAACTTTTTTCAATAAACTTTTCAACAGCCCTTGTTGATAACATCAAAATGCCTATTTTCAGCGAGTTATGAAAAGTGGGAAAAAGTGGGGCAATATTCGGAAAACAGAAGGCTTTCCGCCTGAATTCCTCTCATAGGAAAATTGTCCGTTTCCAGCAGATTTATCCGCCAAAAAACTGCAAAAAAACGCACTGCGGTGCATTTTTATTTCGTCCACAGTGCGCCTATAGCCACACCGCAGTCGAAATAAATTTACACTGCGGTGCAAATTTTGGGGTAAAATTGACTGAAAGAATTTGGGATCAATGAGGATAAATTTTGCTCTTCGTGCACATATATTTTGGATATAATCTAGAAGTTGACCTTCCTCCCTTAAAAGAAAAGGCTGATAAAAGAACTCCTTCCTGGAAAGGGGAGGTGGCGCAAAGCGACGGAGGGGTCACTAACTTCAAAGCATATCCTTATGTTTGTTACCCCTCCGCCCTTGCAGGGCACCTCCCCTTTCCGGGGAGGAGTTCAAAGAAAATACTTTTAAAGACATATATTTTTCCACAAAAAAACCGTGCAGGGAACCTGCACGGTTTATGGATTGTCTGTCGATATGTTTTTGCTGCAAAGGACGTTGTGCCTATTGTAACAAGGTCTTTTGCCCATCGACGATGTAGATGCCTTTGGGGAGTGCCGAGGTTGTGGTGGAGATGCGGCGGCCTGTGAGGTCATAGATGGTTTCTTTGCCCTTCAGGTTCTCACCGTTCATCGTTTCGATGCCTGTGGGAAGCGGTTCGTCGAAACGTATGCCGAGGCTCTTGGCCGTGTTGTCCGTCGTGCGGAACATGGCACGGAAAGCGGGAATCTGGAGCGAACTGCTGTTGCGCCAGAACTTGTCCTCGGCAATGTAGTAGGCGTTTTCGTCGGTAAGCGTCTGCGCGGTGTAGTAGCCCATGCCCTCCACGCCGCTGGCAGACATATAGGAATCGTCCTGCGGCTGATCGGTGCCTACGGCTTCGGCCGACAGGGCATCGAGTGACACGCTGCTGCCCGTCAGTTTGCGGAAAACGCAGGGTGTGTTGGCTGGCACCGCGTCGGTCTTTTCAAACCACAGCCACTCGTCCGACAGACCGAGCAAGCGGTACAGTTGTACCTGTTCGTTGCTGGCGATGGGGTAGGGCAGCAGGAGTGTGCCCCAGGTGTTGGTCATGGCACGCTGGTAACTGGCTTCGGCGAGGCTGAACCCCGTGGTGGCACAGGCAAAGTCGAAACCGTCGTAGAGCACGAGCCGCTCCATCGACGTGCCGCCGACAAGATTGTTGTTGGCTGCGGCATTGTCGGTAAATACCTGTGCATCAGAGTAAAAGACGGTGTTAGGATTTTGGACGATGATGTCGGCGGTGACAGTCTTGCCGGTGGTCATCACCTCCGTTGTAGTTGCGTCGGCGTTGATGCTCTCGCAAAAAGTGTCGGTGCCGTCGCTGACGTAATAAAGGTGAACATCGTCGATGCTCATCCACGACGAACCGCTCATGTCGAAGGCGACGGTCAAGCTGCCGTCCTCGCTCGTGGTTGCTGTGACCGAACCCCACTGCCAGCCGCGTCCGGTGGTTCGGGTGGTGAAGCCGCGGTCGGCGTCGTAAGGCATCTGCACGCCGTTTTTGTTAATCTGGGGAATGGTCGTGCTGGCGTTGCCCGTACCTGTGAACGTCGCACCGCTCGTGCTGTTCAGACGGGGCGTGATGGTGCAGCCGGTGTTGGCACGCAGGGCAGCGACGAGTTTGTAGGTGCCGCGAGGCATGTCGCTGATTGTCTGGCTGATAGTGCCGCTGGCAGTACGCTCCTGATACGTGTCCTGATAACCTTCGCCACTCCAGTGCTCACGCAGTGTGATGGCACCTGTCGAACCCGTCCAAGCCGTACCTGCCGCCGACTCGCACTTCGGGTCTTGCAGCAGAAACGTGGCATCGCCGCCGTTGTTGATGATTTGCTCGCGGTGCAAGGCTACTTGGTTGGCTTCGCCCTCCAATTTCTCTACACGCAGGTTGTCGAGCAGGATGCAACTGCCGCCTGAAAGCCAGGTCAGGGAGAGGGTCGGTGTGATGGTTTGGGCTGAATTCAACGTGAACTCGACCGAGGCAGTCTGCCAGCCGCTCAGTCCGCCACGGTTGAACGTGATGCTGCTGCTCGTGCTGCCTCCGCAGGCGAAGGTGAACGACGACGAGGCACTGTTGGCATAGCCTGTGCGATAGTCGATGCTGATGCGGTATTTGCCGGCAAGCAACATCTGGTTGGAGGTTGTCTTGAGGGTGGTCGACTTGTCTGTCCATCCTACGCGAAGATAGAACATCTGCGTGCCGTCAATGGGTGCGCCTGGTGCACCGAAGTTGTTGTCGGTGGCTGTGGCCGAGGCGGTCATGATGTCGTGAACGTCGGGCGTGTCACCCGTCATCGTCCAGTTGGCGGGGCAACTGATGACGTATGCCCCACGAGTGTTGTCAATGCTGAGCGTGGAAATGTTGTCGGCTTCGAACGAAGGGTTGTCGAAGCAGTCTATCGTTGAAGTTTCGGCCTTGCTATTACAGACGGAGCCATAGACCGCGACTTTCTGGACCGCCACCTGCGACGCTCCGAGCAGTTGGAGACGGACGAAACGGGCTGGCACGGCATCGAACGTCAGCACGGTCTGTCCATCGACGGTCGTCATGGTGACGTTGAGGATGGCTGTAAGTGCATTTTCGTCGTCGCCGCAAAGTGCAATGATGCTGGTCGGAGCGGGCTGACCTGGTTGAGGTTTTAAGACGATGCGGTCAATCTTGTACTGATGACGCAGGGCCAGTGTGAGTTGCTCCGTGCCGCTCGATGCGGTGTTGAGGCTCTTGTAATAGGTCGCGTCGTCGCCATCGATGCAGTTGAACGGCAGGTGTCCTCCGTCGTAACTGCTGGCCGATACCGATGCACCAAAAGCCACGTTGCGATAGTCGCCGGGCCATGTCGCAGTCTCGCTGACAATGGTTCCGCCGCTGAGTTGAACGAGAACGCAACCATTTGCTGGTACACTGACGTTTCCGCTCTTCGTCGTTCCGTTGGTGTCGATGATCGAAACCGTCACAGTCTGTGCAGCACCCTGCTCGTTCTGCAGATATATGGCGCGGCTGTCCTCGTCGGCCTGTACGGCGTTGAGAGCTGTGGCACCGCTCACAAAGACTTTCAGTTCGGTGGCGATGTTATAGTTCTGGGGACAATAGAAGGTGGATGTGCTGTTTGCACCAGCAATGGCTGTGGTCTGACGGAACACGGGAGCGCCCAGTGGACAGGTTACGCTGAGGTTCTCCCACGGTGTGTCGTCGCTGGCGAAGAGGTTGCTGAGCAAGAGGTAATACGTGCCGTCGGGGTCGGGCACCAGTACGCCGTGCCAACCTTCAGACCACGAACCGAGGGTCGTCAGGTCTTGCACTTTGGACGAGAGTTCTTGTGTCTCCGCTGCTGTGACTCCCGTGTAATAGACGAAGCCGCGGATGTGGTTCATCGACGTGCCGACAGCGCTGCTGCTGCCGTTGTATGACGGATAAATCTTGGCGGTCATGATGCTGTTGTTGTTCGACTTGTCGCCAAAGGCACCCTGGACAGTCTCGCCGTGTTTGGTGACGACGAAGCCGAGGTAGTTGTCGATGTTTGACCAAGGCGACGTCCATGTGCTGTACGACGCGCCGTCCGTCGTCACGCTTCCGCCATTGTAATAGATTGTACGCTGGGTGTTGGTGAACTCGTCCACCGAAATGCCCATCATGCCGCCTTGCTCGCTGCTCACCGTCGTGGCGCTGTTGGCCTTGAGGGCATCGACGAGGATGACGGCATTGCCGCTCGTGGCATAGAGGCAGAAGGCCTGCGGTATGCCGTTGAACTGCACGACGCCGTTCATGGCATAGGCATCGGGGAAGAGCGAGTAGCGACCCGTGAGCGAAGCCGTGTAGTCGGCGCGGCTATACACACCGAGCAGGTTGCCTGTGTGGTGAGTGCGGAATGGCACCATAATCTTGGCCTTGTCACAGTCGTTCGGCACGATGACGCCGCTGAAGTCGGGCAGACTCGTGTTCCATGAGAAACAGGTAAAGCGGTCCTTCGACATCGAGCGTACAATGTTCTGGGCAGGGAAATACTTCGTTTTGCCGAAAGTCGTGCGGAACTCCTGCCACGTTGGGACAGCTATGTCGGCGGTCGATGCCACTTCGTGCATCAGGTACGTCATCATCACGCGGTGTGCCTCGACACCCATACGGCGGGCACCGACGTCGGGCCGTAGCAGCCACGAGCCGTCGGTGGTTGTCATCTGACGCGCCTTGATGTTCTTATAGGCGAGGTTTTCTAGCAGCAGCGCATTGGCATCGCGCTGGAAACAAGCCTGTGTGGTGTAACTGGTGATTTGGTCGAAGAGGAAGAGGCTCCAGTCGTTGCCGTTTGGCATGGCCAGTTCGCCGTCGCTTGTGGCGAGCCAGTTCAGCACCTCGTCCATGACGGTCTGGTTGTTGTGCATCAGCGCCGTCGTGCGCCAACGCTCCGTGCCCTTCGTGCCGAGTTGGAACATCTTGAGCGCCAGGGCAGCCTCGCCCAGTTCCTGCATCACGACGTTGAGATACGAGGTGTGGAACATGTTGTGGTTCTGCAACGTATAGTCGTCGTAGATGTTCTTGCCCAGGTACAGGTCGCTGGCGCTTTTGCCGTTGTACCATGGGTCGAGCGCCGTCTGCTTCTGCATGTCGGTGGCATGCGAGTAACTGTTGACGGCAAACTGACGCAGACGCTCAAACCATTGCGGCGCCAGCTCGTCGTCGGGGAACAGGCCCAGCGTGGCAGCCAGGATGTCGGCCTCCCAACCGTTCTCCTCAGCCTTCGTGTCACCGGCATAACCCGTCGGAATCGAGCGTCCCAGTTCGTAGTTGCACTCTGCCTTTAGCAGGGCCTCGATGTATCCTTTCTGTGCGTCCGTGAGTTTGTCCCACTGGAAGAAAGCCGAGTAGGCCACCGACATGGCCCACAGACTCGACTCCCACACACTGTCGCTCGTGCTGAGCGAACCCCAGTAGTTGCCGCCTGAGCAGACTTTCAACTTGTTCGCCTTGTGGGTGGAGTAGGCGAAGACGAGCGACTTCATCGCCATCGTCTCAAGGTCGGTCCATGTCACACCGTTGGGCAACGAGACACCGGCAGGCTTTCCGTATTTCACGAGGAAGGCACAAACCATCGACAGGTCGGCATTGGGACGTACGCCACGTTCGTCGTTGGCCATTGTGTTCTCGCCCTTGAAACAGCCGCATGCCTCGTCGATGCTGTTAGGGTATTGACACTCCTGAAAGTCGTTCTTCATGTAGAGTGAGAAGTTGGCCAGCATCTGCAGCAGGTCCTGCTTCATGGTGGATTCATCGACAAAATCGGCGGTCAGCACGCCTTCGGTCGGGCTCACGTAAGTGCTTTGTGCCAGTCCTGCCATCGGCAGAAAGCCCAGCAAAAGGAAAAATAATTTTTTCATTGTGTGTCGTGTGAGTGAGTAGGAACTCGTTAGTAACGTTTGTCAAAGGTAGGAATAAAATTCCGAATATCGTGCCAAATACCGTCAAAAACTTCCCCTTCCTCCAAAACTTTAACTTTTCACTCTCCTCACGCCTTCTTATTATATACCTTAATAAATATAGTCAAGTGGGCATATACAAGATATGCCCCTACGAGCAATCTATTCCCTCGCAAAAAGGAATTTCGTGTTTTTCGCACATTTCCTCAATTTTTCGTGATGAACAAAGCAACAGGGGTGTGGAACGCGTGTTCCACACCCCTGCCTATCGTATGTCCGGACGTGGTGCCGGAGTTTGTCAGATTTAAAGTTTACCAGAGACCGTTGCTGTCCCAAGGGTTACGTTCCTTGGCTCCACCCCAGTCTTCACCGTCGTCTTCGCCAGGATCCTTGCCGCCGCCACCGGGCAGGTCAGAAGGATTTCCATCGTCGAGTGAGGCTTCTAATACAGATGTTTGAAAATCAAACAACTTGATGCGCATCTGAGGCTCGAAATATATCTTTTTCATAATCTTCAATTCTTTAATAGTTCATTTTTAATTGTTCATTACTTAACCATATATTTCTTGCCATCGACGATGTAGGTGCCGCGTGGCAGACCTTCGAGTGTGGTTGCGTTCTGACGAACGAGACGGCCATCGACGCTGTAGATGTTGCCCGAAGTGACGCGCAGTTCGCCGTCCTCTTCGATTGCCATGATACCTGTCGGAACATCATCGATGCTGAAGCCCATCAGCTTGGCGCCGCTATCTACATTTCCTTGCTTGTCAAATGGAATGAAGTAAGCGCGAGTAGCAGCCAGGTTGGCCTTGCCTGCTGACTTCTTGAACTTGTTGTCAGGAGTCAGGTAAGAAGCGCCAGCCGGAATCTTGATGGTCTCGTAAGTACCAACGAGGTCGTAGATGTCGGTGTCAACGGTCAGGTTGTTCTTGACATACTTCGTTACTGTCTTCTCGAAGGTCTTGTTGGACCATGCAGGCAGAGGACTGTCGGCTGCACTCCAGATGAGGACAGGAACATTGGCGAAGATACCACTTTCACGATCTTCGAAGTTCAGTGTGTAGTAGCTGTCACCACCAGTGTATGTAGCACCCGTGTAGTAGTAAACCTTACCGTCGAAGTTTTCACCGAGGGCAGCCTTCAGTTCGTTTCCACTCAGTTTGAACGGCAATACGAGCGTGTTGTAAGCACCATTTGCGGTACCACCACCAGAGTTCCACGAACGTGTTACCTGGAAGTTACCACCGACATAGTCAGGAGTGTAACTGTAACCAGCTTGGTTCGTACCGTCGATGAGACGTTGGGCAGCAGTCAACTGAGTGTCTTCCTTATAGCGTACGAGCGTCAGTTCACCCATCATGACAGGTTCCGAATCTACGTTGTCCTTGTCGAACAGGATGACATAGTCGGCGTCGAATTTAGGAACGAACGTTGCACGGTACATGTACCAGTTGCCCTGATTCTTTTCACCTGTAGGCTTGACAGGCTGGATGACTGTGTCAGTCAGAGGTTCTATCAAGACATCACTTACACCTGTTCTAGGAGCAGACAACGAAATATTTGTCGGGAATTCGCCTTCGCCGAGGTAAGCGCAAGTGAAGGTCAGGATGTACTTCACGCCAGCCTTCAGCGGGAGGGTATAACCGGTTTCCTTACCATAGTCGGTCTCGTACTTGGTCAAAAGACCCGTTTCGCCTTCGATGGCCTTCATGCCTTCGTCGTCGGTGTTGACACCCAGTTTCTTGATACCCGTGCTGAAGCCGTCGTTACGTCCGATGAGTTCCCAACCCGAAGGAGTGATGCAGTCATCTTCTTCACCATACCATTCAACATGCTGAACATCGGCTTCAGTGTAGTCGTTGGTCCAGTAGAAACCGTTCATCTCTTCTGGGTTCTTGGTCCAAGTGCCTTCGTTGTTTTCTCCTCCGTGATTGAATGCATAGAGTTGGTCGTAGGCAGCCTTTACGAGGAAGTAGTTTTCAGAAGCATCGTGTACCTGCTGGGCACGCTTCAGTGCAATGAGTTCATCAACGTTCGTATAGGGAGCATATTCTCCGCCATCGAATCCGAGATGAGCATAGTAGTTGGCATTAGCATAGTCCACCTCGGTCTGCAACTGAGCAAGAATACCCGTAAGGTCTTCACCATCGTAGTTCACATATACATCCTTCATCGACAGCCATGTGATGTTGGAATCATCGCCAATGATGAACTTGATGCGCAGTTTGCCGTCATCATCAACATAACCCTTCGGCAGATCGCCCTCGGCATAGTCCCAAAGGTTACATACCCAGAGTTGGTGTTCATTGTTGAGCTTATAGTAACTCTCGCAGTTGTCGATGAATTGCCATTCAGGAACGACGGGAGTACCATTGCCAATTTGGATACTCATGCCCTTAGGCATATTGGCTTCAATCGGATGCTCGTGATTCGGGTCTGTCGTACGCCATTCACGGTCGTAATAGGTATCAACGGTACGTACACGTACGAACATCTTCACGGTGTATTCTGCACCAGGTGTACCCTCGATAGTGGCTGTCATAGTGCGCGGTGCGAGCAAATGGTCGCCATAGAGCCAGTATTCAAGATAAGGATTCAGCATATGTGTGCCGTCATCCAGACCTTCGGTTGACCAGGTGTTGGCGTAGTAGTCGTCGCCTTCCTGCCAAGACTTGTCGCCTTCATAACGTCCGCGGTATGCGTAACCATTATTTCCGCAGTCCCATGCACTAGCAATGAACGGTACGGCAGGAATGTCGCCCAGCCATTTGGGATTGGCTGCATTAACACTGTCGTAGTTGCGGTAGTAACCAGAACCGAAGAACATGCGCTCGAGGTCGAAGGCTACGTCGTCTTTAAGAGTTTCATATTTGTAGAAACCTTCTTCAGGTCCGTACTTACGGTACATGTCGTCGATGGTGAAGTAAGCTTCGTAAGTATAGACGTTCGTCTTGCTCATCATCGCAAGCACACGGTCGAGTGTAGCTTTTGCGGCCTTATAAGCCTCAATACTGTTCTCAGCAATCAGTTTGCGGTCGATGAGTTCACGCAGGTTTTCTGGAGTGGGATCAGCAGCGTATGCAGTAATAGCATCCAGGTAATTCTCACGCTCGTACCTGTTCATCGGCTGATTGGTATCAACTGCATCGATAGCTGTGCTGATGAACTTCAGTTTGAAGTTGTCGCACTTGAAGAATCCATAAGCGTGACCGCCAATCTTGAGTGTACCGTCGGTGACATAGAATCTCAATGTCTTTTCCACACCGTAGTGTGCGTCGGCTTGTTCAGATGAGTCATAAGGCTTAAACGACACTTTTTCCTCGTTGATGCTACCGTCTGGCTGTACGTTCTCGGCGGTAAATTCAATCTGAGTGTTATTATAGGCAGCCCAAACAGCAGAGAGTTCGTAGGTTCCTTGTGGCAGGCCTTTCAGTTCCTGAACAATGTAGAGGAATGCATTGTTATTGCTCCAAGTGTTGAATAACTTATCTCCGTCAGTATGTGTGAACTCGTAAGTTTCATCGTTTGTATTCTTTACGCCTGTATCATTGCTGATGTTGTGTGTCCAACCAGACGTGTCGCCGAACTCAAAGCTCGGGTTGATGATGAACTCTGTGAGGTCATCATCGGCTGCAGGAGCATTGGTGGCGTAGTATGCGGCGATAACGTTTCTGTATTCTGTGAAGACATCGTCGGCTTCAACATACTCCCCGCTGGTGTATTTGGCTTTGAGGTCATCTTCGGTAACCTTACCGTCGCTCTGACCAACCAGTTTCGGAATGCGCTGGTCGATGATGACGTACTTGTCAGCACTTGCCTGAGCAGCGTCGATGGCAGCGAGCAGAGCATTGTAGTTGTCCATGGTCTTGTTGGCATTCCAAGTATCGAGGGCTGTCTGCTGGGCGCCGCGAATGCCTGCGTTCATCGGTGCGTCAACCAGTTCGGGTGCTACCTCGGCACCAGCACTGAGGTAGGTGAGGCGGAAGTTATCGGCCTTATACCACCAGTAACCGTCAGCAACATAATCCTTGTGTTCTCCTGCTGTGCCGTTAGCGCCACCAACAACTCCAATCGTTGCTTCACCATTCGTTACAACAAAGTCGAAAGTGGCTTCTTGGAAAGTATCTTTTGTGGGATACGAACCACCCGTTTCTGTTCCTTCATTGTGTCTTCCGTTGGCTGTCAGATAGATGGTTGCGCCATCGGAGGCAACGCTGACTTTCAAACGATAGGTTCCGTTGGGCAGGTTGGCAATGGACTGGGTAATGGGAGTTCCTTTCCACCATGTGTTGAAGAGGTGAGCACCTTCTCCATTTGCGGCATTATAGTCGGAATTGCTGTAGTCGCGAACACCAGTGTCGCTAGAGGGTGTGTTTGTCCAACTGGTCATGTCGCCGAACTCGAAGCCTTGGTTGGTGATGAAGCCTGTGAGATCAGCGTTCTCTCCTGGTGTGTTGGTGCTCCAGTAGTTCGCAACGAAAGTCTTGAAGAGAGGCAGCACTTCATCTGCGTTGGCATAGTTGCCGTTGGTGTAATTTGTATAGAATACATCAGCCTTCGCTGTTTCAACAGGGATGTCGCCAAGCTGCGACGGTGTCGTCAACACATCGAGGTATGCTTTGATTCTTGAGTAGGCGGAAACATTCGTGCTGGCAGTGCTGATAGCTGCTTCGAGGGCGCTAATAGCTGCATTGAGTTCATCTTCGTTTCCAGTGTCGACATTACCAGTGGCATACTGACTGAGCACTGAGTTCAGGGCATCTTTTGCACTGGTTTGCATGGGCAACTGGCTAAGGTTTGCACCATCCTGAAGCAGGGAGTTATAGCGATTAACCAGTACTGTGAGGTCGATAAACTTGATGCTGAAGTTATCAAAGATAACCCAGTTGTTTGTTCCTTCAGTCTTGATACCAACTGTCAATTTGCCGTCGGTAACATTGGTGGTGACAGAATTGGTATATTGACCTGCGGTAAAAGCATCAGAGGCACCATTCATGTTGTCAACCGTGCCCTGTCCATTGCCGTTAAAGATGGCTAACTCCTGTTGGTCGGTGTTGGCATAGAGATAAGTCGCAACATTCGTGTTGTCGTCTTTACGGTAAAATGCTTGGGCGCTGACTATATATTTGCCGTTCGGAACGTCTTCAGCAATGACTTGAGAAACATTAAATGCGTGGTGATAAACTTCGGCGTTGCGGTTGGTGTCGCGACCACCACGTGCTCCGTGATAGTTTCCATCCCACCAGTTGCTGGAACCACTGGCGAAATAAGCATCGTCATATTTCCATACCACTTGCTCCCATGGACGGTCGAAACCTGCGTTCTGCAGGTAGTAAGAACGGTCACCTACGTCATCACGCGCACTTTTCGGCACGAGAATCCAGTAGGAATAGTTGTTGCCAGTGTTGTTGCCTACATTGACACGGCAGTCTGTAGAATTGAAGTACAGATACTGTGTGTCGCTGTTCTTGATGGTGTAGGCATTGGTGTAACCTGCAACTTGTACAGGAGTGAACACCCAAGCCGCATCACTAGAACCAGTATCGACATAACCATTGGTGGTTACATAACCCTCTTTTGCCTCGCTGCCATTGTTGACTGAGACGGATTTGGAATACAGCGTGTATTTGCTCTCGCCTGCTGCGGTGATAGTAATGGTGCGACCTGCATGGTCAACGGTTCCACGCGTACCCCAGTCCATACCATTGGTAAGGAACTGACCGGCGCCAATGTTGTACAGGAAATAGTTGTCTCCTGCGGCTACTTCCACACCCTGAGTGTAGGTGAAGTTGTAGGAAGCCTGTGCAGATGCGTTCTGCACGCCTACGATGGTCATCATCGCTGTGACCATCCATAGCAATAGTCTTCGTTTCATTGTTGTTTTAAATTAGTTAATAGTTGGTTGTAATATGATAATGATTATCGGTCTTGGATAATATTAAATATGTACGCGCGTACGCATGTGAGAGAATAGTGGTGGACAGCAGTGGGTGCTGCGTGAACCGTATTCGGGTATAAAGTTACAACAATTTTTTGAATGAAAGGGTATAAAATCATACAAAAAAGGTATGGATTTCGTGAAAATAGTAGAAAAATTGTTGCATTTTATAGTTTTTGAGAAGATTGTTACAAGTTGGATGAGACATTCTTTTGTTTTTGATGACATGTTTGGACAAATATGGACGCAAAATTTTCACAAAATTTTATACATGAGATTTTAAGAAGATTTTGTGTCCGAGGTTTCTGGGTTCACGCAGAAACCGCAGATAGCGCAGAAAAGCGCACGTGAGCGTGCACTAAAATCGGTGGTCAAGGCAAACTAAATGTCTCTGCGGTCTTGCTAACTTAAATGTGTGCTTCTCTGTGCTCAACTTTTGGACACAAAATTAACACAAAATCTCACGCAAAATTGAGATTTTGCGATTTTATTTGTGAGGATTTTGTGTCCAAATGTTTCTGACTGCGAAATCATCTCTTGTTTTTTCACGCAGAAACCGCAGATAGCGCAGAAAAGCTTGTCTATGCCCAAGTGGTTGAAGGGCGTAGACAAGCTACGCCCCTACAGGGAATCGTGAATGTTGTGTGGGGAATGATGCGACTGCGAAATGGGGCTGAAAAACGTCAAAAAACGCACCGCAGTGCAAATTTATTTCGACTGCGGTGCGCCTATAGTCGTACCGCAGTCCATTTTTATTTGCACTGCGGTGCAATTTTTTCAAGGGGTTTGTTAAAATTCGTGCTTGTTTTGGCGCGGGAAAAACGGCATTGTGGTCATGGACGCCCCACGGGTCGTCCCTACAGGGTGCATATTAAACTACCGCTTGTAGGGACGACCCGTGGGGCGTCCATCATTGCTGTGTGGTGTTGGTGGAAAACTTTCGTCGTCGAGCCTTATGTGTGGGTCAGCGTACCCACTGCTCGGGGTTGAGGCGCGTGGTCAGGTTGCGGAGTTGGAAGTGGAGGACGTAGTGGCCGTCGTCGTTGCGTCCGACGGTGCCGAGACTTTGCTTGGTGGTGACTTTGGCTCCCTTGGAGACGGCTACGTTCTGCAGTCCGCTATAGACGCTGATGTACTGGCCGTGGCGGACCATGACGATGTACTGGCCTCCGTACTGGAAGACGCTGGAGACGGTGCCGTCGAACACGGCTCGTGCCTGGGCGCCTTGCTGTCCGCGGATGTCGATGCCCTTGTTGTCGAGGGTGACGTTGCGCAGGCCTGGGACGGTGTAGGTGCCGTAGTGGCCGACGACGCTGTACGAGCCTGTGATGGGCATGGGTAGACGGCCTCGGTTTTGCGCGAAGCTGTTGGAGAGGCGGCGGTCGGCGGCGTCTTCTTCGAACCAGGTGGGTGAGGTGGATTTGCTGGAGGTGCTAGATGTGCTGGATTTGCTAGACTTGCTAGATGAGCTGGATTTTCCTGTGCTGCCTGATTTCTTGGCATTGGCGGCGCGTTCGGCTTCGGCTTTCTTGCGGGCTTCTTCTTCGCGGCGTTTGCGCTCGGCTTCGGCTTTGCGTCGGGCTTCGGCGATTTCCTCCTGGATGATGCGGTCGATCTGGGCGTTGATGGCGGCCTCTTTCTGCTTGTACTCGGCGATTTGCTTCTGGACGGTGGCTAGGTTCTGGTTGAGGAACTGGACGTTCTTCTCGCAACTCTGTTTGGACGTTTCGAGCAGCCGCCGCTTTTCCTGCATGGCTACGCGCGAGGTCTCGAGTTTGGTCTTGGCGTTGAGGAGTTCGTTCTGCTTGCGCTTGACTTCGGCGGCTTTCTCCTTGATCATCTCGCCCTGCACGCGCTGGAAGGTGGAGTACTCGCGGACGTAGCGCATGCGGCGGATGAGTTGGTCGAAGTTCTTGGCGGAGAAGACGAACATGAGTTTTTCCTGGACCGACTTGTGGCGCTGCATGTAGATCATGGCGCGGGCATATTTCTGCTTCTTGTCGGCGAGTTCGCGCTGCAGGCGGTCGAGTTCGCGCTCGAGTGTGTCGATTTGCTGCTCGAGGCCTTTGATTTCGCCGCTGAGGGAGTCGATGGCGACGCGCTGGCGACCTATCTGGTTGTCAAGGATGAGGACGGAGTCGAGGCTCTGCTTGATGTGGCGGTTGAGTTCTTCGGCGCGTTTCTGCTGGAGTTGGCGCTGACGTGCCATGTCCTGCTTCTGCTTTTGCAGTTCGGCCTTGGTGGGTTTCTTCTGCTGTTTCTTCTGCTGGGTGCTGTTTTTTTTCTGGGTCTGCGTCGTCGGCGTCTTCTTGGTGGTGGTGCGACGGCGATTCTGGGCTGATGCGGGAAGCAAAAGTCCGAGCAGTAGCAGGATGCAGAGGAAACGTCTCATGGAAATGCGTTTTTGGGTCTTTATTTATTTGACGAGCGAGCGGAAGATTTTCTCGGCGTCGGCCTTGGTGTATTTCGACGGAGCCTGTGTGTGGGCCTGCCAGTCGCTGTTGGAGCGGACGTTGCTCAGCGAGAAGGAGAGCGAGGCGGCGCGGTTGCCCATCTGGAAGGACATCACCATGTCGCGCGGGAAGGGACGTCGGTCGAAGTTGTCGAAGTCGCTGTAGTCGAAGGCGAAGCGAGCCGTCTTGTCCGTAGGACTGGTGATGGCGGTCTGGTCGAGTTGGCCGCTGGGTGTGGAGGTCTTGAATTGGTAGTTGAGCACACGGTCGTTGTAGTCGAGCAGCACGGTGTTGAACTCGCGGGTGAACTCGAAGTCGGCGGCCGACGGGCTTTTCTTGCCGGGCTCAAAGACTTCGTTCCAGAAGAGGCTCTGAAGCACGTTGAAATCGACATTGGCGCGCTGGAGGAAGGATACCTCGCGGTAGGGCACGTCGATGTACTGCTTGTTGAAGCGGTCGATGATGAGGACGTTGGTGGGCGTGAACTCCATGCGGCCGACTTCGGCGATGCCGACGAGGGGATCGACGAGCGAAATCTGGATGACGTCGTTGCGGCGCATGCGCAAGGTGCCTGTGGTAGAGATGCTGCGGTCGCCCAGCGTGACACGCACACGGATTTTGGCCGTCAGGTTCTGGACGCTGAGGCGGTTGTCCACGAGCGTCTTCATGTGGTTGTCGGCGTTGAAGGTCAGGGTCATGGTCGGACCGTCGAGCGGCGCCTCAATCATCTTCTTCTGGCTGCCGCAGGAGGCAAGGAAAGAGAGGAGAAGAAGAAGACCCACCCCCAGGCCCCTCCCTTGCAGAGAGGGGAGCAGAATGTGATTCCCTTTATTTTTCATAATATTTTTGTTTGCGGATTTTCTTTTCGAGGAGGGCGCTGCCGCCGCCGAGTTTCTGCGCCTGCTGCCAGTAGCGGACGGCCTGTTCGGTCTGGCCGCACTTGCTGTAGATGTCGCCGGCATGCTCGACAAGCGAGACGTCTTCTGGCTCTATGTTGTCGCCCAGGAGGACGAGGACGCTGTCGATATAGACACGGGCTTCGTCGTAGCGATGCTGCTGGAACAGGATCCAGGCGTAGGTGTCGAGGTAGGTGGGGTTCTGACCTTCCTGCTCGAGCGAGCGGCGCGACATCTTCTCGGCTCGCGGCAGGTCCTGCTTGCGGAGCGAGAGATAGTAGGCATAGTTGTTGAGCACGAGGGCATCGTCGGGACGGTAGATGAGACAGGAGTCGTAAGCCTCGAAGGCATGGATGTCGTCGCCGACGCGGTGGTAGAGGTCGCCGAGGATGGCGTACATGTTGGTGACGAGCAGCAGGTTGCTCTTTTCGTCCGTCTTGCCGAGCCCTTTCTTCACGGCATCGATGGCTGCGCGGTTTTTGTTCTGCTGGAAATAGCCGATGCCGAGGTAGTAGTAATACACGGGGTCGCTGCTGCCGTAGTCGACGGCTGTCTTGCACAGGTGGACGATGGCGGTGGTATCATCTTCGGCGATGGCATAAGAGAGCAGTTGGTTGCGGGCCAGTTCGACCTCGGGGTCGATGCTGAGCAGTTGATGGAGTACGGGTTTGATGTCGTCCGAAGGCATTTCGCGTGTGACCATGTAGCGTGCAGCCAGTTCGGTCATGCGGGTGTCCTGCTGCGGACGTGCCAGCAGTTGGCGGAAGAGGGACATGACCTGTGTCGTGTCGCCGTTGTGCTGGATATTGTCGTAGGCAATGGCCTGCATGAGTTGGAGACGGGTATCGTCGTCGAGTTCGGGGTTGACGATGGCCTGGGCGAGCATGGCCTGTGCAATCGAGTCGTTGCCCACCTTCTGATGGTAGTTGGCGAGCGAGAGTTGCGCGTGTATGTTGTCGGGATGGTCGGCGGCAAGTTTCTGATAGACGGCATAGGCCTGGTCGTTCTTGCCGTTGTCGAGGTAGAGGTCGCCGACGAGCGCCTGGTAGCGCAGGTCGTTGGGATATTCGTCGGCCAGTGCCCGCATCTCGTCGAAGGCGCGCTGTTCATCCTTCATCTGCACGTAGGTGCGGAACTTCTGCATCGACAGTTGCTCGCTCTTTCCCTCGAGCACCTCGATGCGGTCGAGGGTGCGGATGATGCCGGCGTAGTCCTCGTTCTGATGGTACATGTCGGCCAGCATCATGAGCAGGTCGCTGCGCTCGGGATACTGCTTCGCCATCTGCTCGAGTTGGTGGATGGCATCGTCGGTGCGGTGCTGGCCGACGTACAGGTTGACGAGGGCCTGCTTCAGCCAGAAGTTGTCGCTGTCGAGCCGTGCCGCCTGTTCCAACTGTGCGAGCGACAGGGAGTCGTTCTGCAGGTGGCGGGCATAGTTGGACAGTTCGTAGAGGGCGCCTACATGCTGCGGATTGAGGGCGAGGGCATGGCTGAACAGGTCATAGGCCTCGCTGTAGTGGGCCGCCATCTGCTGGCGCAAACCCTCGAGAAAGAGCGCCTCGGCCCGTTCGGCGTCGGTCTCGACGGTCAGCGGTTCACGGATTTCGGGCAGGTTGCTCTGGGCGCACACGTCACTATGGCCGATGCCGATGATGAACAACGCCAGTAATTCGAAGATTCGATATGTCAAATGTTTGAAAATCACGTTCTTAAGTCTTGTCTGGAAGGAGTCGGCACGGGGCCTGAAATCCTTCGAAAGTTGCACCGCAGTCGAAATTTATTTGCACCGCAGTGCGCCTATAGTCATACCGCAGTGTAAATTTATTTGCACCGCAGTGCGTTTTTTGCCGAATTTTGCCTCTGTTTTTTCACACACCTGTATGACCGAAACCGCCGCTGCCACGCTCCGTCTCGTCGAGCACCTCGACGGGTATCCACTGCGCCTGTTCGTGACGGGCGACGACGAGTTGGGCGATGCGTTCGCCGTCGTTGACGACGAAGGGTTCCTGCGACAGGTTGATGAGGATGACGCATACCTCGCCGCGGTAGTCGGCATCGATGGTGCCGGGCGAGTTGAGCACGGTCACGCCGCGCTTGATGGCGAGTCCGCTGCGGGGGCGCACCTGTGCTTCATAGCCTTTGGGCAGTGCGATGAAGAGGCCTGTGGGTACGAGCCGCCGCTCCAAGGGTTGGAGGGGGACGGGCTGGTCAAGGTTGGCGCGCAGGTCCATGCCGGCCGACTGGTCGGTCTCGTATCGAGGCAATTCGTGGTGCGACTTATTAATGATTTTAACTTCCATAAATGTTAAAATTTAGTGCAAAGATAATGCAATTCAATGAAAAATACGTTATATTTGCACAGAAAATTAAAGATGAGGAGTGCGCTTCGCGCAGAAATCCCACAAATCGATACAAATCTTACAAATTCTGTTTTTTGAATATGGATTTAATTGCTGAACATAATAAAAAATACGATTTCTTTCGCGATATCACGGGAGAAGCCATGCGTGTGCATCGAAAGTTCAGATATGGATTGTTGGAGTCAGCCTACGAGGCAGCACTGAAATACTTGTTAGAGGAAAAGGGTTATCAGGTGGAACGACAGGTGCCTGTCCCCATCTATTGGGAAGATGTCGAATTAGACCAGTCTTATCGTTTGGACTTGGTAGTAGACGACAACATTATTCTTGAACTA
>R23__coassemble_56_pt1 | contig 79553 bp, 62 predicted proteins | sample R23__metabat2_high_PE_006 | metagenome-assembled genome bin R23
ACTATAAATTTGAAATTATTAATATTCTACTCCCCAACAACTCTGTATACCCTATTTTTATATAAAAAGCCTTTCACGCCCCTTGGTCGGGGCGCGAGACCGCAGAGAACAACTCAAGTGTTTTTCCTCATACTAACAAACTTTTCTCTGCGGCCTCGCGCACTTAAATGTGCGCTTCTCTGCGCAGCCGCTGGTTACGAAAACTCCATGACTCTGCGTTCTCTGCGTGAGATAAAAATATCATTGCCAAAATTAAAAGATATCAATTAAAATGAAAACAAGAACAACTATGATGCTATGCCTGCTGACCATCTCCATGGCTGCGCTGGCACAAAGCGAACGGACTTTCAACGTCCAGAGTTTTCAACAAATCAAGTTCGAGACTATTGGACAGGTGTATTTTGAGCAAGGTCCTACATGCAGCGTACGTGCAAAAGGACTGAAAGACGACCTCGACCGCCTCATCGTCAAGGTGCAGGGCAACGTGCTCGTGATTGACGAAAAAAAGAGGAAGAAGCCGATGGCAGGCATCAAGAATAAAGTGGTCTTCTATGTGACAGCCCCCACATTGTCGGCCTTGACGGTAGACGGCGTAGCCTCATTCGATACGAAACAAATTGACGTGAAGAGCGATTTTCGCCTTGAGGTAAGGGGCGTGTGTTCTACCCGCATCGAACACCTGAAATGCAACGGCTTCGATGCCGACATCGATGGCGTGGCAAACAACAACCTGAACATCGAAGCACGCTCTGCACACTTTGGCATCGACGGCGTGACGAAAGGCTCCGTTGACGTGAAGTCCGATGTGCTGCGTCTCGACATCGACGGCGCCGATACCATGAAGTTTACGTTCGCAGGCAACGAATGCCGTGTGGTGTGCGACGGAGTGTGCAAAGGTTCGCTCCATGTCGATTGCCAGTCACTTCATGCCCAGGCCGATGGCTTGACGGACATGACCATCAGCGGCACAGCCGACAAGGTTGATTTCGGCACCGACGGCGTCGCAAAGTTTAATACGAAGGACCTCAACCGCTTCTGATGCCGGCCTCGTTACATACATTTTTCGACTGCACCACAAAGTTTAATCCGCGTCGCGGTCTAATTAATCCGCGTCGCAGTCTAATTAAACCACGTCGCAGTCTAATTAAACCGCGACGCGGATTAAACTTTCAACTCTGCTCCATTCTACTCTAATCTATTCTCCCCATCAATATGTTGTTAATGAAGAAAAAGCCCTGCCTACGTCGTGACGATGTGGGCAGGGTTGTGTCTTTGTGGATGTGGTTTGTCACCCTTTGATGTGGTTTTCGGTGCGCCAATGCTGGCACCATTCCTTGATGCCGCACTGGTCGCATTTGGGTTTGCGTGCCTGGCAGACGTAGCGACCGTGGAGCAGCAGCCAGTGGTGGGCGCGAGGGATGAGCTCGTCGGGGAAATGTTTGGTCAGTTCTTTTTCGACGGCAAATGGGGTAGTGGCACGGTCGTTGACAAGTCCGAGACGATGGGCGACACGGAAGATGTGGGTATCGACCGCAAAGGTGGGTTTGTTCCAGACGACAGCCTGCACGACATTGGCGGTCTTTCGGCCCACGCCTGGCAGACGAGTGAGGTCGTCGAGGTTGTCGGGAACTTCGCCTCCAAAGTCGCGGATGAGCATCTGTGCCATGCCGACGAGGTGAGCGGCTTTGGAGTTGGGATAAGACACGCTCTTGATATATTCCAGCACTACTTCGGGCGACGATACAGCCATGACCTCTGCTGTCGGGAACGCTTCGAACAGGGCTGGCGTGACCATATTCACGCGCTTGTCGGTGCATTGTGCCGACAGGATGACCGCCACGAGCAACTGAAACGGATTTTCATACTGCAACTCGCTCTCGACCTCGGGCATCGTCTGCAGAAAGTAGTCGATGAGGTGCTGGTACTGCTCACGTTTTTTCATGATAGTTGAAAAAGATATGACTTTCAGTAAAAAGTTTATTTGATGTTTCCACGAATCTTTGTGAGGTAGCGCTGCATACGGTCCTCGTCTTTGGTGTCGATGATGGCGATGAGTTCCTTCATCTCGGTGCGAATCTGCTCCACCTGGTCTTTCGTGTAGGGGTTGAAGAGGATTTCGCGCAGGAGCGTGTCGTCCTCGCTCAGAACACCCTGGGCAATCTTCATGTGACGCTTGAAGGTCGTGCCTGGAGCGTCCTGATGCTTCATTACAGCTGCGAATGCGAAGGTGGAGATGAAAGGGATGGAGAGCGAGTAGGCCACCGTCTGGTCGTGCTCGTCGAACGTGTATTCGAAGATGTTGAGGCCGAGACGCTGGTAGAGGTCCTTGAAGAAGCAACGGCCCATGTAGTCGCCTTCGTTGATGATGATGGCGTTCTCGTCGGAGAGTTTGCCGAGGTTGGCAAACGTCGGGCCGAACATCGGGTGGGTCGAAACGTAGTGGAAGCCCGATGCTTCGTAAAACTCCTTGAAACCCGTTTTCACCGAAGAGATGTCGCTGAGGATGCAATGCTTGGGCAGATGAGGCATGACTTCGGCAAAGACGTCCAGCGTGTATTTCAGACTCACGCAGTTGATGACGAGGTCGGGGCAGAACGCGTCGATTTCGTCGAGCGAGGTGAAACGCTGCGTGTTGTAGAGAAACCGCATGCGCTGTGGGTTGATGTCATAGACAGCGAGTTCGTGGTCGAAACTCAGCAGGTCTGTAAAGAAGGAGCCCATCTTGCCGGCTCCGAGAATAAGTATTTTCATATAAACAAATTGAAAATGATTTTTCACTCAAAGGTAAGATAAGGTCTCAGGGGCTCTAAATCTTCTTCGGTGAAGATGTTGGCGTCGATGAGTTCCTGCTCGTTTTGGAAGGGACCGTAGAGGCGTACGCGACGCTGGATGAGTTTGGTGCGGTCGTAGCCGATGTACGGATGCGAGGCAAGTGTCTTGAAGTCGGCCGTGTTCACGTTCAGTTTTTGCAGTTGGGGATTCTTGATTTCGAGCCATTCAAGAGCACTATTAGGAAAGTCGCGGATATCGAAAAGTTGTTCGAGTGAATGCAAACCGCCCAATTTTTCTCTGAGCCGCACGATGCTGCGCGAGTAGTACGAACCGATGCCAGGGATGCGCTGGAGAAGGGTAGTGTCTGCGGTGTTGACATCGACGAGCGTCAGCGTGCGGAACTTGTCAACGTGCGGATAGTGTTGGTGGTTGGTGCTATCTGCATCGGCAAACGCTGAACGGTGCGGAATGGCATCGTAGTCGGCGTGAGGATAGTGGTGCCGTGTGGAGCGTTGATATTGACTTCCAATGCGAATGTATGGCAGCAGAAAATCTAGGTCGGCAGGTTCCCAGCCATACGTGTCCAGCAAGTCGTCGGGGGTGCGGAACACCTTGCCTGCGCGTCGATAGTGGATGAAGTTCTTGACCTTCCAAGCAGGCAGACCGAAGGAAACTAGAGAGGCGCTGTCGATGGTGTTGGGGTCGAACACGTGAAGAGCAGACCCTCCAGACCCACCCCCTTCCCCTCCCAAGGGAGGGGCGTAGTTACCACTCCCTCCCCTTGGGGTGGGCTGGGGAAGGGTCTGTGTGGGTCTATTGTTTAGCAACAGCAACACTCCCACGCAGAACACGGCGATGGCTGCCAGGAAGATGATGACACGACGGTCTTGCTTGGGCATGAGTTATTTCTGGTTCAGAATTTCCATTTGCTGACGGACACTTTCGCTATGGATGGCCTCGAATATCTGCTTGGTGCAACTCGGGTCGATGCCACAAAGAGAGCCTTGCACGCCACGTTTTTCGATGATTTCGGCGTAACGGTGAGTCTGGAGTACGGTCATGTCGTGTTCTTTTTTGTACTGACCGATTTCGCGGCTGATGCGCATACGCTTGGCTACGAGTTCGATGAGGGCATTGTCAATCTCGTCAATCTGATGGCGCAGTCCAGTGATGTTTTCCGTCGTGACCGTCTCGTCGCGGATGACAAGCAGTTGCAGAATGAAGTCGAGTACGCCTGGCGTAATCTGCTGTGAAGCATCGCTCCAAGCCTTGTCGGGGTCGCAGTGTGCCTCGACGATGAGGCCGTCGGCACCGAGGTCCATAGCCTGCTGACACAGCGGGGCAATCAGGTCGCGGCGACCGCCCATGTGGCTGGGGTCGCAGAATATGGGCAGGTTGGGATAGCGACGGCGCAACTCGATGGGAATTTGCCACATCGGCAGGTTACGGTAAATCTTCTTGTCATACGACGAGAACCCGCGATGGATGACGCCGAGGCGCTCGATGCCAGCGCTGTTGATGCGTTCGAGAGCACCTACCCACAGTTCGAGGTCGGGGTTGACGGGGTTCTTGACCAAGACAGGTACGTCGATGCCTCGGAGCGAGTCGGCCAGTTCTTGCACGGCAAAGGGATTGGCTGTCGTACGTGCTCCGACCCACAGGATATCGATGCCGTATTTCATGGCCAGTTCGACGTGCTGCGGTGTGGCTACTTCCGTAGCGACGAGCATGCCCGTCTCCTTCTTCACACGCTGCATCCAAGGCAGTGCTTTTTCGCCGTTTCCTTCAAAACCGCCTGGCTTAGTGCGAGGTTTCCATACACCAGCCCTGAAGATTTTGATGCCATAGTCGGCAAGAGTCTTGGCGGTGCTCATGACTTGCTCTTCGGTTTCTGCGCTGCACGGACCGGCAATGACCATCGGACGGATGGGCTCTATGCCTGGCAGATTGAGGGGTTGTAGATTCAGTTCCATATTGATGTTTGTTTTGTGTGTGTATTTACTCTGTTGATTGACTGACACTGAGTGCTTGGAAAATTCACGCTAAGCACTTGGAGTTGTCACGCTAAGCACTTGGAGTAAAAACGCTAAGCGTTTGGAGTGGTCATGAAAGTGGTTTTTCAGCCGAACACCGCCTCGATGCGTCGCAATGCCTCCTGCATCTTGTCTTCCTTGGCGCAGAGGCTGATGCGGATGTAGCGTGCGCCGTTGCTGCCGAAGATGAACCCAGGCGTGATGAACACCCTACATTCGTGTAGCACACGCTCTGTCAATTCTTCGACGTCTTGGTATGAGTCGGGAATGCGTCCCCAGAGGAACATGCCCGTCTGCTGCGGGTCGAAGGTGCAGCCGAGGCGCTGCATGATTTGCTCGGCAATGCGGCGGCGTGGACGATAGACCTCGACATTGGCCTGACGGTGCCACTCGTCGCTGTTGTCGTAAGCGTCGGCGGCTGCGAGTTGGAGTGCACGGAATGTACCGCTGTCGATGTTACTCTTTATCTTCAGTATCCAGCCGACGAACGTAGCGTTTGTGGCGAGCAAGCCGACACGCCAGCCTGGCATGTTGTGGCTTTTGGACATGGAGTTGAACTCGATGCAACAGTCCTTGGCACCAGGTACCTGCAGAATGCTCAGGCGTTCGCCCTCGTTGAGGATGAAGGAGTAAGGGTTGTCGTTGACAATCACGAGGTTGTGCTCTTGTGCAAAACGGACCAGACGTTCGTAGAGTTCACGTGAGGCAGGTGCACCGGTCGGCATGTGTGGATAGTTGGTCCACATCAGTTTGGCACCCTGTTCGACGAGGCGTTCCAACTGCTGGAAATCGGGTTGCCAGCCGTTGTCCTCCTTCAGGTCATAGTACACGACTTCGCAACCGAGAATGCGCGACAGCGAGGTGTAGGTGGGGTAGCCTGGGTTGGGCACCAGCACGCGGTCGCCAGGATTGCAGAATGCCAGCGTCGTATGCAGAATGCCTTCCTTCGACCCGATAAGCGGCTGTATTTCTGTGGCAGGTTCGAGTGTGACGCCGTACCAACGCTGATAGAAATGCGCCATTGCTGTACGCAGTTCGGGTGTGCCCACCGTCGGTTGATAACCGTGGGCATTGGGCAGTTGGGCTACTTCACAAAGGCGGTCGATGGTCTGCTGTGACGGCGGCATGTCAGGACTTCCGATGGCGAGCGAGACGATGTCGCGCCCTTCGGCATTGAGTTGGGCCACCTCCTTCAGTTTACGGCTGAAGTAGTATTCGCTGACGGCGGCGAGGCGGTTGGCTGGTTGTATCATCATATTACGTTTTCTGGTTTTATCCATTCTTTATACTCTCCCAACACACTCAGTTGACGGGTGAGAGGACGGATGGCGTCGATGCTTTGGCGGTAGCGGATGTAAGAGTCGTAGGTCAGATCGACGTAGAACATGTACTCCCACTCGCGGCCGATGATGGGCAGCGACTGTATTTTGGTAAGATTGATGCGGTAGAAGGAGAATATCGACAGCACTTGAGACAGGCTTCCCTCGTTGTGAGGAAGCGAGAAGACAAGACTGGCCTTGTTCGAGGTGTCTGGAGTGCAGAGATATGGCGCATTCAGCGGGTCACTCACGACGAGGAAGCGCGTGAAGTTGTGCTTGTTGGTCTCGATGCCTTCCTCCAGCACCTTCAGCCCATAGAGACTGGCTGCATAGGCCGAAGCGATGGCAGCGTGGCCGTGCAGTTGCTGCTCGCTGATGGCACGTGCGGCACCAGCCGTGTCCTCGGCCTCCACAATCTTCACCCCATGATGCTGCTGCAGAAAACGACGGCATTGCATGAGGGCGACAGGATGCGAGTCCACCTCGGTGAGAGACGTCCAGTCGTCGTCGGGCAGACAAAGCAGGCTGTGCGAGATGCGTAACTTGTGTTCGCCGACCACCTGCATACGGCTGTCGCGCAGCAGTTCGTAGTTGTGGAGCAGCGAACCTGCGATGGTGTTTTCAATCGCCACCATTCCGATGACATCGTGGTCGTCCTGCATCGACTGGAAGACATCTTCGAACGTGTCACAGCAGACGAGTTCAAGCGTTTCTCCTTCGAAAAACTGATGGGCAGCAATGTCGTGGTAACTGCCGGCGATACCTTGTATGGCTACTTTCTTGTTCATGTCAAAAGAAAAATCCCGCTCGGTCGGGAGCGGGATTCTATCGTAGTTCTATATTCCTTTTATTATTATATAGGTACACAACGTCCCGCTTCACTTTGTAGGAAAGTAAAAGTAAAAATAGGCGTATGTACCAAAGAATGTATTCATGCAGTTTTTTGTTTTCGCGCACAAAGTTAGCAACTTTTCAGCGTACCACCAACAAATTGCAACGATTTTTTATTGAAACGATGAAAAAAGTTACAATTTGACGCTCAACTGATAGGGGTTAAGCACATTGTAGGCGTTGCGCATATACTCTTCCATATCGATGCCTTCGCCTTGTTGCAATTTTTCGGCATCTTCGGGACTGACACCCAGTTGCTCAATGGCTTCAGCAATGACGGCATCGGCCTGCTCTCCACGCCCAGTTTGTCGGTAGAGGTTACTCAACTCAAGGTAGGCAGCAGGAAGGAACGGATTGAGGTCGATGGTCTGGCGATAGAAGTTGATGGCATCGTCGGTCTGCCCCTTGGCTGCCATGACTTGGGCTTTGAGCAGGAGTACGTCGTCGCTTACGTCTTCGCCAGCAGCCTCCATCAACTGATTGAGGTCGGCATCGGCATCGTCGAGACGCCCGAGCGCTTTCAGCACCTCGGCACGTAGCAAGCGGGCTTCGTAGTAGTCCTCTTTGGCAGCGAGGGATTGGTCGAGGTGGGCGAGGGCTGTGGACTGGTCGTCCTGGGCCTTTGCCAGTTTGGCCAGCAGATAATGGGGCGATGCCAACTCTGCATTGATAGCAAGGGCGCGTTGGCATGCCTCCTGCATCGCGTCGTACTGCTCCAACTGAAAGCGCAGGTCAGCCTCGCCAAGCGGGTAGGCGGCATTGTCGGGAGCCATGTCGGCCAGGGTGTGATACTCGTCGGCAGCGGCTTCAAGGTCGTCCTTCTGCGAATAGGCAAGTGCGAGACGGTAGCGTGTTTCCTCGTCGTCGCGAATGTCGAGCGCACGCTCCAGACAGGCAATGGCATAGTCGGTCTTGCCGATGCGCAGTGCTTGCATGGCGTCGTAGGTCAGCACCTCAAAGTTGTACTGCTCTTTCTGTTCTTCTTTTTGTTCGGGTGTCTCTTCCTTTCCCCCAAACAGAGTTCTAAAAAATCCCATATTGTAATTTGTCAAATGATGATTATATCTTCAAGAATTTTACTACGTTGAAACTTTTGGAGATTTACGACTGCACGAGACGGATGCGGCTGCACTCGACTTCCAGTTCCTCCTCGTCAAGCATCTCGTGTAGGACCGCATTGAGTCGTTCGCGGTTTTGGTTGATGGTGTTCAGTTCGGTCAGGGCGTGCCACTCATGGTCTGCCAGCAGGTTGATGATGAGCGAACGGAGGTTCTCCTGTGTCTGCTTCGACATTGGTTGCTTCTTTCGGGCAAGACAAACGTCGCACTGACCGCAGTCTTTGTCCGTCTTTTCGCCGAAGTAGTCGAGCAGCATGCGGCTGCGGCAAGTGTCTTGTCGGGTCGCATAGTCGATGATGTGACGGATGCGCTGCTCGTAATCACGTTTGCGGTCGGCATAGACCATCGCAGAGAGATTCAGCCGCTCGGTTTCGATGCGTGGCAGCCGGAAGGTGATGGTGGGTTGGTTGTTATGCGGAATGTAGTCGATGACACGCTGCTGGGCCAGCGACTTGAGCATCTGGTAGATGAGTTCGACCGAGAGACCTGTCAGGTGCGAAAGATACATCTCGTCAATCAGCACGAATGTGGCAAAGATGCCAGTGTAGGTGCGTAGCATGGTCTGCATGAGCGTCTCCATTTGTTCGCCACCTTCGTGCAGACGGTACAGTTGCTCTTTCGACACGATGAACTGCACCTGCGACTTTTGGTCGTTGTCGGTGCGATATTCGATGTAGCCGGCGTTGTGGAGCAGACGCAAGGCGCTGTCGGTCAAGACTGGGAACTGGTGGAATACGTTGCAGAATTTCTCGATGCTGAAGAGATGCGTCCGTCCTGCACCTTCGTCGATGCCAATCTGATAGAAATAGCAGATGCGCTCGTAGGTCTGGCGGATGTAGTCGGGCTCGGGATAGTTCTGTGCCACACGCGAAAGGATGGTCGTCTTGTCATGGGGATTGTAGAGGAGGACAGCATAGGAAGTGCGCCCGTCGCGGCCTGCACGTCCTGCTTCCTGGAAGTAGGCCTCGAGAGAGTCGGGCATGCTGTAGTGGATGACCAGCCGCACATCGGCCTTGTCGATACCCATGCCGAACGCGTTGGTTGCCACCATCACGCGGCAGCGGCCCTTGGTCCAGTTTGTCTGTCTCAGGTCGCGCTCGGCCTCGGTCAGACCTGCATGATAGTTTTCGGCCGTCATGCCTTCGTTCTCGATATACTTGCAGAGGTCGGAGGTCAGTTGGCGATTGCGTACATACACAATTGCACTTCCTTGTGGCACGCTCTTGAGGATGTGGACGATTTCCTCTTCCTTGTTTGCCGTTTCGCGAACTACATAGATGAGGTTCTTGCGCTCGAAACTCATGGAAAAGACATTCTTCTCCTGAAATTCCAAGCGCTCCTGAATGTCCTCGACAACGCGCGGTGTGGCTGTTGCTGTCAAGGCCAGTAAAGGCACATGGTAGGGGATGAGGTGGCGCAGACGTGCGATTTGCAGATAAGAAGGACGGAAGTCATATCCCCACTGGCTCACGCAGTGGGCTTCGTCGACGCAAATCATGCAGAGGTTGCGCATGTAGGGAAGTTTGGCGAGGAAGAGGTCGCTCTCCAGTCGCTCGGGCGAGACATAGAGAAACTTATAGCCGCCGAGGATGCAGTTGTCGATGACGCGGACAATATCGTCGTGCATCATGCCTGCATGCACCATTTCGGCCTTGATGCCACGTTGCCGCAGACTGCGCACCTGGTCTTTCATCAGGGCAATCAGCGGGGTGACCACCAAGCAAAGCCCTTCTTGTGCCAAGGTCGGCACCTGAAAACACAAGGACTTACCTCCACCCGTGGGCATCAGACCGAGCGTGTCGCGCCCTTGTCCAATGCTCTCGATGATGTCCTCTTGAATGCCACGAAACGATTCGTAGCCAAAGACTTCGTGGAGAATGTCAAGATACTTGCTCACGCGGTCGGATGTCCTCGATTTGTAACTGCACTTCGCCGCGCTTATGGGTGTTCTCCTCGATGGTATAGACAATGTCGAAGGCGCGTTTGGTCTTGATATAGCGGGCTTCGCTGCTCTGACCGAACGCTATGCCGTTCATCACATTGTTCGAGTTGCTATCGACGAGTTCGAGTTTGATATGTTCCTGATTGCGGCCCACAACCTTGCTGGTGCCGTAGTCATAGACTTGCTGCGTGCAGAAGACAGGCTTGCGGTTGTCGGGTCCGTAGGGACGCATTCGCTTCAGTTCGGACTGGAACTTGCGGCTGATTTCACGGAACGTCAGCACGGCGTCGATGTCGATGCTCGGGCTGGTCTGCTCTTCGTTGATGTGCTGGGCAGCATAGGCTTCGAACCGTTGCTTGAAGGCTTCGACATTCTCGACAGGTAGCGAGAGACCAGCTGCGTAGGTGTGTCCACCGAAGTTTTCGAGCAGGTCCTGACACGACTGAACAGCCTTGTACACGTCGAAACCGCTGACGCTGCGAGCCGAACCTGTGACGGAGTCGCCAGTACGTGTCAGTACAACGGCTGGGCGGAAGAATGTCTCTGTCAGACGTGAGGCAACGATGCCGATGACGCCTTTGTGCCAGTCTTCGTTGTAGATGACGATGGACGACTTCTGCTCCAGGTCGGGCATGTGGCTGACGAGTTCTGTAGCCTCTTCGGTCATGCGTTTGTCGAGTTCCTTGCGTTCGTCGTTGTACTGGTTGATTTGTTCGGCCAGTTCCATGGCCCGTTGCTTGTTGTGTTCGACGAGCAGACTGACCGACTCGCGGCCGTCCTGCATGCGACCCGAGGCATTGATGCGCGGACCTATCTTGAAGATGATGTCGTTCATCGTGATGTCGCGTCCACCCATGCCACAAGTGTCGATAACCGCCTTCAGGCCCATGCTGGGGTTCTGGCTCAGTTGGCGCAGTCCGTGATAAGCAAGGATGCGGTTTTCGCCCATAATCGGAACGATGTCGGCCGCAATGCTCACTGCCACCAGGTCGAGTAGGGGAATGAGTTTGCTGAAGGCTATGCCGTTGCTGATGGCAAAGGCCTGCATGAACTTGAACCCGACGCCACAGCCCGAGAGGTCGAGGTCAGGGTAGGTGTTGTCGCGCCGCTTGGCATTGAGTACAGCCACGGCTGGCGGCAGCTGTTCGTCAGGCACATGGTGGTCGCAGATGATGAAGTCGATGCCCAGACTCTTGGCATAGGCAATCTCATCGACAGCCTTGATGCCGCAGTCGAGCACAATGATGAGGCGGACACCCGTCTCATAGGCATAGTCTATGCCCTGACGCGAAACGCCGTAACCTTCTTCGTCTCGGTTAGGGATGTAATAATCGATGTTTGAATAGTACTGTTGCAGCAGGCGGTAAACCAATGCAACGGCTGTGCATCCGTCCACATCATAGTCGCCATAGACCAAGATGCGTTCTTTGCGGCCCATAGCCGCATTCAGTCGCTCCACTGCCACGTCCATGTCGCGCATGAGGAAAGGGTCGTGCAGCGATTGCAGTTGGGGGCGAAAGTAGGCTCGAACGTCGTCAGCCGTCGTCAGTCCCCGTTGCATGAGCATCAGGGCGATGGCCGGACTCACGTTCGCCTCAGCCGCCAGCTGCGCCGCAGCCTCTTTCCGCTCGGGCGTTGGAGCTTCGTAATTCCATTTGTAATGCATCGTATGTTGTCATTTTGTTATAATCTTTTTTGGGGTTTTAGTTGCAAATGGTACATATTACACCAATTTACAATGCAAAGATACGAATAAGCGAGCACACTGCAAAATGAAAGACAAAGTTTTTCATTTTTTTGCAGGGCCGAGCGCAAGTACCTTCGCCGAAACCATAGGTACGAAAAAAGTGAAAAGTTAAAAGTGAAGAGTTAAAAAACACGACGAAGAGAAAAAAATACAGGAAACGCATCCCTATTTACGTCTAAGTGCTTAGATGTTTTTTTCCAAGTGCTTAGACGTAGATTTCCAAGTGCTTAGCCTTTATATCCGACCATGCCAACAAAAAAGTTTCATAACGTAAGAAAAACATTCCCGATGTGATTTTTTTTACAGAAAAATTTGGAGGTCTGTTTTTTTTTATTTTGATTTGTGCGGTTTTTCTCTTCGGAGGCAGAAAAAACCGTTTTTTATTCACTTAAAACCCAAAGACATGATGAAGACATCGAAACTGTTCCTCCTGATGGGACTTTGTCTGCCGCTGCTGTTTGCCTGCGGTGATGACGACAACAAAACAAACAACAACGAAACTCCGACTCCCTCGGGCGAAAAAGCCGCGCTCGTCGTCGGAAAGTGGTGCACCACGCATCTGAAAGGCTACATCACCGACATGGACGGCAACGTGCTGGAGAATTGGGACCACGATGCCGTAAAGGGTGACATGGCGCATCTCAATCGCTACAAGGAGGTGGAGTTCACCACCGACGGACGTTTCTTCTTCTGGTCACAGAACGAGAATGGTAGTGCGGAACTTCGCGGCAGGCTTGAGAAGACGATGGTGGGCCTGAAGTATCGCATTGAGGAACGAGAAGGAAAGACGCTCCTCATCGTCAACGATATCATCGAAGGCTACCAAGATGTCCAGAAGTACGAGAAAGGGGAGGCTGTCGTGCCTGCCATTCCTGAAATGCAACTGGAGATTCTAGGACTGTCTGCCACTTCGTGTGAACTCTACAAGGTAATGCGAGAGATGGATGGGGGAACTCCCGTCATGTCGTACGAAACATTGACGTTTAAGAAGATGTAAAAGAAAAAACTCCCCGACTTGGGGAGTTTTTTTATCAGTAGGCTTCCGACTCCGTGTCATTCACCTCCTCGTGAGTGAGCCGCTTCTGGTCCATCTTGCGCCATGCGTACCAGATATAGGCAAGGACAAACGGAACGAGCAGCGATACGTAGAACATCGTGCGAAGGGTGAACTCGCTGCTGCACGAGTTCTGCATCGTCAGCGACGACTGCAGGTCGGCATTCGAAGGATAGTAGCACGTGTTGAAATAGGCGGTGCAAAGCAGCAGGGCCACCACTACCATCACGGTGCCGATGCCCGCAATCCAGATGCCGCCACGGTATTTGCTTCCGTCTTTTTCCTTCCAGAGATAAGTGCCACCAACCCCAAGAAGCACAAAGATGACGCCGATGAGGAACAGCGCCAGCAGCGGCCACGAACCGAACAGGTTGTTGAAGTATTTGTACGACTCCATGGCAACAATGCCCGTCGTGGGGTCGTAACCGTAACCGTCCTTCGTCATGATGTAGAAGTAGAACGTGAGAAACAGGACGAGAAACAGGCCCGTGTTCCAAAGCAATGCACGGCGGTTGCGGCGCATGAGCGTGTCATCCTCGATGTTGTTCAGCGTGTAGAGGTTGCCAAGCAGACGTGCCAGGAAGAACACAGCCAAACCAAACACTACGTTCCACGGATCGAGCAGCGCGTCGAGGCCGTGCGAGGCGTTGGCCCACCGCGAGACAATCGGAGTCGCTTCGTTGATGATGTTGTCACGTTCGACGATGAAGTTGCTGCCCGTGAAGAAAGTGGCCACAGCACCACCCAGCAGCACAGGTCCCACAATGCCGTTGATGACGAGGAACACTTGGAAGGTCTTTGTGCCGAGCAGGTTGCCCAACTTGTTTTGAAACTCGTAACTGACGGCTTGCAGTACAAACGAGAACAGGATGAGCATCCACAGCCAGTAGGCACCGCCGAAACTTGTGCTGTAGAACAGCGGATAGGAAGCAAAGAACGCACCGCCAAAGGTGACCAGCGTCGTGAACGTGAACTCCCATTTGCGGCCTGTCGAATTGATGAGCAGACGGCGTTCGTCAGCCGTCTTTCCCAACTCAAAAATCTGAGAATTAGCGCCTTGAACGAACATCAAAAATACGAGCAACGCTGCCAATAGGGCTACGACAAAGCACCAGTAATGTTGCAGAAATTCGTATGTCATCATGATTGTTTAGTGTTTAGAGTTTAGTGTTTAGAGATTCGGCCCCCGCTTGATTTGCTTGCACATGATGCTGATTTCCACCGCCAACATCGTGGTGAAAAGCACGAGGAAGAGGAAGAACGTAATCATCACGCTCGACGACTGCAGGGCACTCACACCTACCCAAGTGGGCAGCATGTCTTGAATGGTCCATGGCTGACGGCCAAACTCTGCCACGAGCCAGCCGCATTCGCTGACGATATATGCCACGGGTATGCACCACAGGGCGGTATGGAACAGCCAGCGTGGACTCTTCTTGCGATACTGGAAGTAGAGGATGGCGCAGAACAACAGGATGAACAGGCAACCGCCACCTACCATGATGCGGAACGACCAGAAGCAGACGGGGATGTAGGGCACAATCTGCTCTGCCTCTTTGACATAGCCGTAGCCCATCCACGGCATGTTTTCTTGGAACTCGGAGGCAAGCACCTCCAGTTCGTTGGTGCGCCCGTCGCGCTTGGCCTCTCGGTAGGCTTTCATGGCCGTGAGAGCATAGGAGCCACGCACCATCTTCTCGCTGAGCGGCACTTCGTACTCGCCATCGCTCTTGTCGTAGCCGTTGATAATGTCGTTGATGCCAGGAACATAGCCGTGCAGGTCGTTGGTCGCAAGGAACGAGAGGGCATAGGGCACCGCAATGCGCATCGGAGGCTCTTCGTCGTTCTGCCAGTCAGGTTGTGCAAAGGGATTGACCGCCGCAAAAATTGTCAGCGACTGGTCGTCGCCACCGTTGTAGAGCGCCTCCATCGCGGCGAGTTTCATCGGCTGTGTCTGTCCGACGGTGTAGGCCGAATGGTGACCCGTCACAGCTGCCAGCACAGAGGCAACCAACCCGACGATGGCGCCGATTTTCATGCTTTGGCGAGCAAACTCCACGTGGCGTTTCTTCAGCAGATACCAACTGGAAACGCCGACCACAAACACCGCGCCGAGCACCCATGCCGAGATGACCGTGTGACAGAACTTGTCGATAGCCACGGGCGAAAGTGCCACATCGACGAACGACACCATCTCGTTGCGCATGGTGTCGAGGTTAAACTCTTGTCCGACAGGATACTGCATCCACGAGTTTGCCACCAGAATCCACCAGGCGGAGATTGTCGCGCCGAGGCCTGTGAGCCAAGTCGATGCCAGGTGGAATCCGCGCGAAACCTTTTTCCATCCGAAGAACATCACGGCCACGAAGGTGCTTTCCATGAAGAACGCCACAATGCCTTCGATGGCCAGTGGAGCACCGAATACGTCGCCGACGAGGAACGAATAGTTCGACCAGTTCGTGCCGAACTCAAACTCCAGGATGATGCCCGTGGCAATGCCCATCGCGAAGTTGATACCGAACAGGCGTTGCCAGAACTGAGCCGTGTGTTTCCAGAAGTCGTCTTTCGTCCTGTAGTAAATCGTTTCCATGATGCCCATGACCACCGCCAAACCCAGTGTCAAGGGCACGAACAGCCAGTGGTAAATGGCAGTCAACGCAAATTGCGCCCGCGACCAGTCGACCATGCTGGCGTCGATTGTGAATAGTTCGTTTTCCATACGCCTTTATCTGTTTAGTAGTTCGTGCGACACAAATTCTGCCTCGTCTCCCTCGGCATGTGTGCTGAGAAAATCGGGGAAGAAAAATAGTTTCAGCACCACGAAAATGATGAACAACTTCACCAGTATGACCAGCCAAAGCGTACGCCCCAGCGTCATGTTGCGGAAGCCGTCGTAGTAGAGGTCCCAGACACGTGCGAAGAAGTTTCGGTTGTTCATGGTCAGGTCTTTTTCGTCGCAGATGGTGCTTTCCTTTCGCAAAGTTAAATGAAAAAGACTTTTCAGCAAAATATTTTGACAAGTTTTTCGTAAAAAAGACAGGGGTGTCCTACGATAAAAAATGCACCGCAGTATAACTTTTTTTACACTGCGGTGCGCCTATGGTCGCACTGCGGTGCAAATTCAGATGCACTGCGGTGCAATTTTTGGTAAAGTTTGAGGAAGATTTTAAGCGAGTGTACCTCGTTTAATTAAAGACTTAACAATTGGTGATAAAATACTGGGTAATAATTTGTTATAGTCTGAATGCACCAAGTATCTTATCCATCACCCAGTTGGCGGTTGTGGCAGAGAGATTATCGCAATCGCAGGTAGCATGACCCTGAAGGTGTTGCACGACGAGACGGATGAGAGGTTCCTGCACGTGTGGCGGATTTGGGACGGCAAACTCCTCATGACCTGCCTGGGTGTCGAGGGTGATAGGCTTGTAATCGAAGACGGAGAAAGCGACCGTGCCGTTCTGTCCCACGATAGAGATGCGGTCGGTACGTGCCGATTCGTGGGCGACAAAACACCAGGATGCCGAGCCCGTCAGACCAGAATCGAAACGGAAACAGGCGTTGATGGTGTCCTCCACACGGTAAAGCCCGGCCATGTTCGAACAGAAACCTTCGGCTTCGATGATGTTCGAACCGATGATGTGCTGCATGAGGTCAATCTGATGGGGGGCCAAGTCGTAGAAATAGCCGCCGCGTCCGGCAATGTCTGGCTGCAGGCGCCACGGCAGGTTTTGGCTGTTGTAGTCGAGTTCGCGCGGAGGGACGCTGAACTGAATCTGCACGGTGAGGAGTTTCCCCAAGACGCCGCTTTCCACAATCTCCTTGACACGCTTGAAATAAGGCAAGTGACGGCGGTAATAAGCCACAAAGCAAGGTATGCCGGTCGATTGGGCAATGCGGTTGATGCGCAGGCAGTCTTCGTAGTTGGCAGCCATCGGCTTTTCGACATAGACCGCCTTGCCCGCATGCATAGCCATGAGGGCAAACGTGACGTGTGAGGAGGGTGGAGTAGCGATGTACACCGCATTGACATGCGGGTCGCTGACCAATTGCTGTGCGTCGGTATACCAGCGGCTGATGCCGTGGCGTTCGGCATACGACTTGGCCTTGTCCTTGTTGCGGCTCATCACAGCGACTACTTCCGAGCCTTCGACCTGCGAGAATGCCGGTCCGCTCTTCTTCTCGGTTACCTCTCCGCAACCGATAAAACCCCATCGTACTGTCTCAAGTGGCTTCATAATCCTATTAAATAACCTTAAATCGTTGCAAAAGTACGGAAAAACCGCTACTTTTGCAAAAAAAATAACGATTATGGACAAAGAGAATGTAGAGAAATCGAAATTGTACCAGTATCGAGGGGTTCAGAAATGCCTGTCCGAGGGCATCAGTTTCTTGACCGACCACTTCCTGCGATTCGTGCGATTGACCCTTCCGGTGAGCGTGCCGTTTTCGCTGGTTGTGGCAGCGCTGATTTACCTTGCCTGCGATGTCACCGTTGTGACAGACGGCACGATATTGATGGCTTTGGTAGGTTGTCTGACAGGTTTATGTATTGCTTTAACTGCGGTTTATGTAGCGTTGGTTTATAGATTGTTACAACTGTGGAATGAAGGATACGACATGAGCCGTTTGACGTTCCGTCGCCTGTACTCGAAGGCATTGTGGCCACTGGCGATCAAGGCACTTTGTGTCAGTCTTTTGATTTCACTCATCACGTCAGTTTTCTGCTATGCATTCCAGTACATTGTCAAGATGCCGCTCGACGATGAACTTGTGACCATTGCGTCGAAGGTCGTCGGACTGGTTGTCTTGTCCTTGGTGGCATTGGCACTGCTCACGCCGCTGTCGCTTTGCACACCTGGTGCATTGCTGGGACAGGAAGGATTTTTCCGCAATGTACGCACAGCCTACCGCTGGGGTTGGCGTCGTTGGGGCAAGGTGTTCTCGCTCAATCTGCTCGTAGGGCTTATCGTTTGGATCATCAGCACCCTGCTCTTTGCACCGGCCATTGTGGTGGGTTTGATGCAGCGCAACGCGACCATGAGCATGATGCAGGGCGATGCCGTCGATTTGCCCGGAGGATTTGGTGTTTGGGTGGCTGTCATCTTTGTCGCCTCTGCCTTTGTCTATACCCTGTTGTTATGGTTGCAGCATGTTCCTCTGGCCTTCCAGTATGCTTCCGCCAAAGTGGCTGATGAGGAGGAACACGGACAAAAAAAACCGATGATTTAGTCGTATGCGTAAGAAAAAGCCGCTCCCTTTGTTGGAGAATATAGAAATCACAGCCGTCGCTGCCGAAGGAAAGGCATTGGCGAGGGTGGATGAACGTGTCGTGTTTGTACCGTATGTCGTGCCGGGCGACGTGGTCGATTTGCAGGTAACTCGTAAGAAAAACAGTTATATGGAAGCTACGGCGGTACGTTTTCACAAGTACTCGGAACTGCGTGCCGAGCCGTTCTGCAAGCACTTTGGTGTGTGCGGCGGCTGCAAGTGGCAATGCCTGCGTTACGAGGAGCAACTGCGTGCCAAGCAGCAGCAAGTGGTCGATGCCCTGCAGCGCATCGGCAAGATTCAGTTGCCGGAGATAACGCCCATTCTCGGCAGCAAGCATACGCGTGAGTATCGCAATAAACTCGAGTTCGGTTTTTCCAATCGTCGTTGGCTCACAGACGAGGAGGTAAAGGCCGACCAGCAGTTTGACGTGCGCGATGCCCTGGGTTTTCACATCACAGGCGCTTTCGACAAGATTCTCGACATTGACGAGTGTCATCTCATGGACGATGTCCAGAACCGCATCCGCAACGACATCCGCCAGTACGCCCTCGAACACGGTCTGACGTTCTACGACCTGCGTCTCAATCAGGGTTTGCTGCGCTCGCTCATGGTGCGCAACTCGAATACGGGCGAACTGATGCTCCTTGTCCAATTTCGCATTGAAACGCCAGAGGAAAAGGAGCAGGCGATGGGACTCATGCAGCACATCGCCGACACGTTCCCTGAAATCACCTCGTTGCTCTACGTCGATAACCACAAATGCAACGACACGTTTGGCGACCAGGAGGTCATTGTCTTTAAGGGCGAAGACCACATCTTCGAACTGATGGAAGACTTGCGTTTCAAGGTCGGCCCGAAGTCGTTCTACCAGACCAACACCGAGCAGGCCTACGAACTCTACAAGGTAGCACGCTCGTTTGCCCAACTCACAGGCAACGAACTTGTCTATGACCTCTACACCGGCACAGGCACCATCGCCAACTTCGTGGCCCGTCAGGCACGTCAAGTCATAGGCATCGAGTATGTGCCCGAAGCCATCGAGGATGCCAAGGTCAATTCCGACCTTAACGGCATCACCAACACACTCTTCTACGCAGGCGACATGAAGGACATCCTGACCGACTCCTTCATCGAGCAGCATGGACGCCCCGACGTCATCATCACCGACCCGCCACGTGCCGGTATGCACGCCGACGTCGTCCAGACCATCCTCCACGCAGCACCCGGCCGCATCGTCTATGTCAGTTGCAACCCTGCCACGCAGGCTCGCGACCTGGCCTTGCTCGATGCCGACTATCGTGTCGCTGCCGTGCAACCCGTCGATATGTTCCCGCATACGCAGCACGTCGAAAATGTCGTCTTGCTCGAGCGTCGATAAACGTATGTTTGGCATGACACGCCAAGTGCTTGGAAAAATCACGCCAAGTGCTTAGCGTTCGAACGCCAAGCGCTTAGCGTAAAATTGCCAAGCGCTTAACCTTTATTCTTGACAACCCTATCATTCCCGAAAATGAGCAGAAATAACAAACAGGCTTCGCAGGACTATTACAACCGCAAACAGGCCAACCATTACACCGACTACCACGTGCGTCAACCCCAAGAGTTGATGGATTTTCTTCTGGCTGTCGTGACTAGCGGCAACCGTACCCGTGCCAAGCAATTGCTGACGCAGCGCATGGTCTATGTCGATAAAGTCATCACCACGCAGTACAACACCCCGTTGCAGGCAGGACAACTCGTCCAGATAGCCAGTCGCGGCAACATTCATAGTCTGAACAACCCGTTTGTACACATTGTCTATGAGGACGCCTTCCTCATCGTTATCGATAAAGCCCCGGGTATCCTCACCAATGCACCGCTCGAAGGCCGTGAGAACAATGTCAAGCGCATCCTCGACGAATATCTCAAGCGCGGTAACAAACCTGTCCGCTCGCATACCGTTCACCGTCTCGACCGCTATACCTCAGGCCTCATGGTCTTTGCCAAACGCCGTGATGTGCAGGAGATTTTCATGGAGCATTGGCAGGAAATCGTCACCGACCGCCGCTATGAGGCTGTGGTCGAGGGACGTATGGAACGTGACACAGGTACCGTCCGTTCTTGGCTCTACGACGACAAACGCTTTATGACGCATTCCTCGCCTACGGAAACCGAGGAAGGTCGTCTCGCCATCACCCATTACCACACACTTCAGCGCAGCGACAACTGTTCCCTCGTCGAGTTCAAACTTGAGACTGGCCGCAAGAACCAAATCCGCGTCCACATGCAGGACCTCCACCATCCCGTTGTCGGCGACCTCAAGTACGGCGCCCAGACCGACCCCATCGGCCGTGTCTGCCTTCATGCCTACCGCCTCGCATTCATCCATCCCATCACCCATGAACAACTGCAGTTCGACTCGCCCGTACCTGTGGAGTTTGGAAAGTTGATGAAATCTGTTTAGTTTTTGTTTTATAACGCTTGATTGTTTACGGTTAATTTCGTAATTTTTGCAACAATAATAATCACAAACATATATAATATGAAGAAAGAAGATATTCTTGCTTTGTTCAAAAGTTATGAAGATGCGGCTTGCAAGATAGATGAGACCGAATGCTGGAGTGCAAGAGATTTGCAGAAACTATTTGGGTATAGTCTATGGCAAAACTTCTGCAATGTGATTGATAGGGCGAAAGAAGCCTGTATTAACGTTGGGCAACCTATTTCTGATCATTTTATTGACGTCAATAAGATGATAGTGGCAGGAAAGGGTGCCCAGCGTGAAGTCGATGACATCATGCTCACTCGTTATGCTTGCTATCTGGTTGCACAGAATGGTGACCCGCGCAAGCCTCAGATAGCTTTTGCACAGACCTATTTTGCCGTTCAGACTCGTCGTGCAGAGTTGATTGAGCAGCGATTGCTGGAGGTTGAACGTGTCAAGGCTCGTGCAAAACTGCAAGAGACAGAGAAGAAACTTTCTGGCATTTTGTACGAACGTGGTGTTAATGACCAGACTTTTGCTGTCATTCGTTCCAAGGGTGACCAAGCTCTTTTCCGCCTTAGCACCAATATGATGAAGCGGCGCATGGGGATGCCGCAGACTCGTCCGCTGGCGGACTTCCTTCCTACTATCAGCATCAAGGCCAAAGACTTTGCCGCTGAGATGACCAGTGTAAATGTGCAAACGAAAGATTTACATGGCGAGGCTTCCATCACTCGCGAACATGTGGACAACAACGCCGCTGTGCGTAAAATGCTCACTGAGCGCGGTATCATTCCAGAGAATCTTCCGCCTGCTGAGGATGTCAAGAAAGTGGAACGTCGACTTGCCAGCGAAGAGAAGAAGATGCTGAAGGGAAAGAAGAAGTAAGTTTTATTTCAAAAAATCGTATTCAATCAATGTTGGAACGATTTCTTTCAAATAATAAGTCTTTATGAGTTTGGACAGTGTGTTAATATCTCCATGTAAGTCTTTATACTCGTATATCTTTTTGTTTCTTCTGTTCTTTCGTACTACATAGAATGTGTCAAGTTCATCTTTTATCTGAAAGAGTCCATAATTTACGTTTGGATGATAATTTTTTGTGGTTTTTGCAGCATTTATAATCTTTTCCCATAAGCTAAGAAGGTTTTTCTCATCCTCATCCATCACCATTGTCTTTAACGTCTCACTCGCAAGGGTTTCGCCATTTGATGTGTCAAGGCAGAGCTGGTTTTTATACGCTCTTCCGTCACTTCCTGTAAATTCTCTTATATGATTCTGTGGTTCGAGGACTACGAACAACAGGCATTTCAAAAGATATTCGTTTAGTTTTCCTGCTTTTAGGTCGTGGTAAAATCTTTCACTACCATCGCCAGACTTCATTATGCGGCCACGGTTAGTCCACTCTCTGTTGTATTTGTAGAAACGAGTTGCAGCAAACATTGGCATCTTCTCTAAGAAATTATCTTTGAATAAGTAGAACCCATGCCCATCATAACGTCCTGCAACGAGTAGCGAGGAATCTAAATCGGGATTGTCAAAGCCAGAACTGTGAGCCACCATATATCCGATGACATTCGGATGTGTCAGTGGCTTATTCGTTATATTGCCAGTCTTCTCTTTTCCGTTGAGACCGCAGAGTATTCCTACCTTATGTTCGTCGTCCGTCTTACGCTTATCATAATATACTTCGCTATAGGTTTTATGAAGTTTTCTTACAGCCAACATTCCACAATCAACAAAATCTCTTTTTATCTCGCCGTCAACATTTTTTTCCAAAATGTCTAAGGCATGTATTGAGAACTCATCGAGTTCAGGTTGGTCTTCATTAGTCCAGTATGCGACCATGATGGTTGCTCCGATATTAGTATGGAAGTGACGGCGATTAAAGGCAAAGCCTCTGACGAAACGTTTGGCAATAAGCCCTTGTGCTTTCCAGTACTTTACGGGTGAATAGACTATCAGGCTGTCAGTCGGTTGTCGGAGATAATAGTGGAATGCCGACCATATGAAAGCGTTGCCCATATCATTGAGCCCCTTTCCCTTTACATGTTTCTTCATCTCTTGAGCCACATAGCTTTTCTTCCATTCCGACGATTTCTTGCCATGTCCTTTCCTTTGATGTTCCGCAGATGTTGATTCTGTATACGGCGGATTTTCAAATACGATAATAGTACACTTTTCATCATTCACATACTTCATGATTATTTCATTCTCAACGTAGTCCTTTTCCAAAGCATTTGCACCTCTAACCATCCCGCCGATGAAGGTATTGTTAGATTCTATGGGAGGAATAATACTTCTTACTTTATCGCTAAAGTTCTCCATGAGCACTTTGTATTCATAATATTCGTAAGTTGACACTATCACATGGCTCAGTTCTTCATTCGTCATAAACTGCTCTAAGTTTCCTGTTCCTGCACATCTGTCAAGTATGATAAAGTCATTTCCTTCAGGCACATTACTGATTGCTTCCCTAACAAGTTCCAATGATTTCTTTGCATACATAGGGTCTGTATAGAAAGCCCCGAGGTCTTTCTTGTGCAAGTCGTCATTCAACTTGTCCATCAAATACCGAAATTTTCTATTGCTTTTCCCTTCATAGGGATAGATGAAATCACGGAGTTTTGTGGGTTTTCTAATTTCACCAACAATCCTTGTTTTTCCCGTCTCGTCTCCCAAAAATTCGGCCTTCGTAGCATTCTTGTTCTCATCGTAAAATCGGTTAGCCCAACCTACGATACAATTCTCGTCGATATGGATTTTTATAAATACGTTAGAACGTAGCAGTTGTATAAGTCTGTCTTGTCCTTGCATCGTTGAATAATCAATCTGCTCAATACATTGTTTCGCAGAAAAACAGCCGTTTCCTTTCGATGCAGCACCGATATAGACGGTTTCAATATCACTCAAATAGTCGTTTGCATGATAAAGATAGGCTCTTTCTTCATTAGCCGATAGTAGGATGATATTGGCTGGTACGGGCTTTCCCTTGATTCGTCTAACAGAAAGATACTTGATGGATTGAAACAAAACTTCATTTAGATTGTTAATGACAAGTTTGAACTCAAGGATGTTGCCATTGATTACTCCATCATTGTAATCGTTCTGAACATCATCAATCTTCAAACTTTGATCAACCATGGGAAGATACTCCTCTAAGAATTTGACTTGTGCCGTCAACTCGTTCTCATAATGCTGATAAATTCTGTTCTCGCTCATGTCGATTGATAGATTTTAGTTTTACTTTAGAACATCTGACTATCAATCGCTTTTGCGCATAAAGAAAGCGTGATGCTTCTTATGCGTTAAGCCGGGGTATGCGTAGGAATCGGAACCCCTCCCTGCAATATAAGAATGCATCACGCCAATAGGCGCAAATGCATTGCTATATATGCAGGGAAAGGGTTTGCCAATACCGTGACAACCACAACCTCTATTACTTCTGAGCGTTTCTTATTCCAAATTGTTTCCTACGCATTTTGGCTTAACGCGAAATAATAGCAAATGCTTCTTTGGTTCGGATTTCTCTCCGACCGATGGCAAAAGTACAAAAAATCCGTGGATTGACGAAAAATGTCTAAGAAAAAATATACTTCTGGGGAATTTCTTTCAGAATAATTGTATAAATGATGAATGAAAAGTTTACAATAGCTGTTATATATAATAAAGCATTAAAGTAAAGAGCTTGGACCTTCTTTTTAGAATGGACCAAAATAATCTGCATTTCTCTTTTCTCTTTTACAGATTATTTGTAACTTTGTAGCGGAAAACGAGAATTCCTTCTTCACATTTCTTCTCAATTATTGGAGCAGCGAGTGTCAACATGCTTGCATGATTGACCGAGTCGTGACAATAATCTTTATTGAAAATGAGTGAACCAAGAGCCTTTAAGGTTTTTTCAGGCACGAAGTCAAGGTATCTGGCCGAGCGCATTTGCCAGCAGCTCGGCTGCCCGCTGGGCAACATGATTATCACCCACTTCGCCGACGGCGAGTTTGCCGTAAGTTTTGAGGAGTCCATCCGTGGCAAGGACGTGTTCCTCGTTCAGTCAACCTTCCCCAACAGCGACAACTTGATGGAATTGCTGCTCATGATCGACGCAGCCAAACGCGCATCGGCACGTAGCATCGTGGCTGTGTGCCCCTATTTTGGCTGGGCACGACAGGACCGCAAGGACAAACCGCGTGTGAGCATCGGTGCAAAACTCGTGGCCGACATGCTCGGTGTGGCTGGCATCAACCGTCTGATAACGATGGACTTGCATGCCGACCAGATTCAGGGTTTCTTCGATGTTCCGGTGGACCATCTCTACGGTTCACTGGTGCTCATCGAGTACATCCGCTCGCTGGACTTGCCCGACCTGGTCATCGCAACGCCCGACGTCGGTGGTTCGAAGCGTGCAGCGCTCTATTCGAAGCGTCTCGGTGTGCCTCTCGTGCTGTGTAACAAGGTGAGAGAGCGTGCCAACGTAGTCAGCAGCATTCAGATTATCGGTGATGTGACAGGCAAGAACGTTGTGCTGGTCGATGACATTGTCGATACGGCTGGTACGATGGTGAAGGCCGCTGACGAGATGATCAAGGCAGGTGCGAAGAGCGTGCGTGCTGTGGCGAGCCACTGTGTGATGAGCGACCCAGCGAGCGACCGTGTGCAGCAGAGTTCACTCGAAGAGATTGTCTTCACCGACTCGATTCCTTATTCGCAGAAATGTGCCAAGGTGAAGCAACTTTCTGTCGCCGAGATGTTTGCCCGTGCCATCCGTTGCGTGGAGGCCAACAGCAGCGTCAGCGAGGCGTTCGACTTCTAAGAAGAGAGTCCATTAACATTATAATCCCCATGCAGGTTCTGTGACTTGCATGGGGATTTTGTATATATGACTCACCTCCTTTAACGGGATGATTCGGGGTAACAATCGACGGTTAGTGATTGCAGTGCATGGATGCCCGGATGTTGAGGCTCGAGTTTGGCAAGTTCGTCAAGATGATGAGCCGAACGCTCCGTCTGTCCCAGTCCTGCGAAACCGAGGGCAAGCAGATAGTGGCAGTGGACGGCATTGCGGCGGTCAAGATTGTCCTCCCAAACTAACAAGTCGGGCAATGAAACGGCAAAGTAGTCCATTGTGACATGGTCGAACAAATGTTGCTCTCCATACGTGACGAGGCGGTTGAAGAGACCGCGTGCCTTTGCCTCGTTACCAAGTGCCCGATAGTAGAGTGCTGCGTAGAAGATTTTGTCGGGCTTGGCATCGTTGTAATAGAGTGCAGCCGCTGGTTCGGTCGGTCCTTCAGTGCCTCGTTGCCAAGCCTCTTGTGCACCCTTTCCGTCACCCTGTAGATGATGGCAGATTCCGATGAAATAGTAGAAGTCGTTGTCTTGTGCTCCGTAGAGTTTTCCTTCACCCAAATGCGGAGGGAAGGTGAGACATTCGGTGAGCAGACGGATTGCGGTGTCGAGGTCGGTGCGACGGGCTATGAGTTGCTTTGCCTGTTCCAAACGACAGAGTTGGTATTGGTCGCTTACTTTGCCTTCTCCGCCTTCCCACGGATGGAAAATGTGGGCGTCGAGCATCTGCTGTGCTTCAGCATAGCGACCGAGTTGATTGAGCAGGGTAACATGTTCCAGAACGAGGTCGTCGCGCTGCTGGACCAGTTCGTGGTGTTTCTCAAACTGCTGCAGACGTTCGGTTGGAGAATGATGGAGTCGGCGGCGAAGTTGGTCGAGTTCCATGAAGATGCGAGCATCTGTGGGGTCGAGTGCAAATGCGTGTTCCATCAGTTGCAGTGCACTTTGTGAATCATTCTGCTTGTTGAAGCGGAGTAGGGCAAGGTTACGGAACACGGCAGGCAAAGCATCGTCATGGTGAGCGGCCAGTTCCCAGTTCTCTTCGGCAACGTCGTATTGCCGTTTGTCATAGTAGAGATTGCCGAGCAGATAGGCAGGCAGTGCAGGTGACGTAGCATGACGGATGCCCCACTGAAGTGCAGCGATGGCATCGATTCGGTTCGGAAATTCGAGAACAGCATGGGTACTTGGCTGGAATGTATGGTCGATGCCAGCCTGTTCTTCTGCCCATCCTATGTAATAGTCGGTCAGGGCGGTGGCTGCACCCTCCTCGATGGCAAGATGCCAAACCTTCAAGGCTTCAGTTACAAGTCCTGCAGCCATGTAGTCGAGGGCCAAGGTGTCGTAGTTGTTGCTGTCGTGGCGCATGAGCAGCGTCGTCTGTTGCAACTGCTGAGCATCGTTTGTCAGCAGATAGCGTTCGTAACGACAGCCGAAGTTGAAAAGATCGATGTGAAGCGAATCCTCGATGTATTCCAGCGCTTCATCGTTATGTCCCAAATGGCGAAGAATGGCCGTGCGCAAAGCGCGTGCTTTGTGGTTGTGCCAGTTGCGTACCAGCGCATGGTCCACTTCATAAAGCGCTTCGGAAAAGTCCTTATGCAGACATGAAATCTGAGCACATGCCAGATAGCCGGCATCCTGCCAAGCAGCATTCCACGTCGATTTGTAGAACCAGTCATAGGCTTCGCCGATACGTCCCTGATATTTGAGGCAGAGACCGAGGTTATAGAGTGGTTCGCCATCGTAAGGATTGGGGTTGCGTTTCTGCAGCACACGGACGGCTGTGCGCAGATAGGGTTCGGCCTTGTCGAAACGGCCTCGGCGTAGGAACCACAGTCCCATTTGGTTGTTGCAACGAACGTCAAGTGGGTCGCGGCGAAGGGCTTCTTCATAATAGTCAGTCGCATTCCATGTCGCATGACGGTACTGTTCGAGGTGCAAGCCTGTGAGATACAGTTGTTCGTTGGTTTTGATATCCTGCGGAAGCATTGCGGCTTCGGCTGAATCAGGTATGGGCTGTATGTCGTCGGGCTCGGCATGCCAGTCGAGCACGGTTCGCCCGTCTTTCTGAATTTCAAAGGTCAGCGAATCGAACGGGATATTGTGGGTGTCAACCGTCAGGTCCAGTACCGTTTCGGGCGATACGTCGTATTCTTTGTCTAAAAATACTTGTGAACCATCATCGCTGTGCAGGCAGAGACGGATGTGTTGTGCAGAAGTCGCAAAAATCTTAATTTTCACACCGTCTTTCCCGGGTTCGACGTTCAGCATTAGGTCTTTGCTTGCATTCTTGACGAGTCCCAGTTCGCGGTAGGGCATGAAGTATTGAACAAACGACTTCTCTTCGTAGGGCATCAGCCACGAGAAGTCAGGCTGATTCTCTGTATAGACACCCGCCATGAGTTCGATGTAGGGTCCGTCGGCATCGGTCAGGTTGCGGTCCCAGGCACGACCGAAATCACCATTGCCCCAGGTCCACTGCTTTTTTCCAGGGCTGACGTGATGGTCGGCCACATGCAGCATGCCAGACTGGGTGTCATTTTCGTAACCTCCTTCGAAGTTGTAGCGTGAGCGTGCCACCATGTAACTGGTCGGCACCTTAATGTTCTTATAGTTTGAAATATCGACACCGGCCGAGTAGTCCATCTTGTAATAGGTACCCGTGGCGATAGGGAAGGACGATACCGCACGTTTCCCATGGTCGAACACCGCATTCACATCAGGCGGAAAGACGCTCTGGTAGTGGTCGTTGACGGCTACAGCAGGATTGGCCCACCAGAGAAAAGTCTGTGGCAGTTCGGTGGGATTGCAAACGACGCCCTGTATTTCCAAATAAGCACAACCAGAACGAAGTGTAAAACCTGCCATGCCTTTTTGGTGAAACATACGCTCCTGTTCATTCACCCATACGGTCACACTTCCGTCGTCGTTCGTTTCGATGGTGCAATCGACGGGCATGAACGTCGAGGGACGGTGATGCTGTGGCCAGTTGAACTCGATGCCTCCGCTGATCCAAGGCCCCGCCAGTCCTACCAGTGCAGGTTTGATTACGTGGTTGTAGTAGATGAAATGGCGCTGTTTCAGTTTGTCGTATGCCATCTGAACACGTCCGCCCAGTTCGGGGAGAATCATGATCTTCAGGTATTCATTCTCCATCCATATGGCCTCGTAGGTTTTGTCGGTCGGCTCGTCGGCCATGCTTTCAATCACCTTGTAGGGATAGACCACGCCGCTTGATCCTTGATAGACTCGTTTTTCAAGGAAGATAGGGTTTTTCTCCGGTGCTCCCACTTCATAAGTAGGAATCGTGATGCACTCACGCCATGCTTTGACCATAATGGTGTTTTTGTTTGGTCTTTAGTGTTTAGAGATGAGAGTTTAGTGTTTAGTGTCTTCGCGCCAACACTCAACATTCAACATTCAACATTCAACCAGTTCCTTTTCTAATTCCTCCAGGCTCTTGCCTTTGGTTTCGGGACAACGACGCCAGAAGAACAGGAAGCCAGCGGTGCAGATGGCAGCGTAGGTCCAGAATGTGCCGCTGCTGCCGAGGCTTGCATTCATCGAAGGGAAGGTGAAGGTGAGGGTTGTGCAGCCTGTCCACAACGCAAACGTACACGTTGCCATGGCCACACCACGGATGCGGGCAGGGAATATCTCGCTCAGGAGCACCCATGTCACGGGACCCAGCGACATGGCATAGCAGGCGATGGCAGCAACCACCAGAACCACCATGAAGAAACCTGTCACATGCAGGTGGTAGCAAGTGCCGAGCGTCAGGTAGATGAGGCCCAGGCCACCGGCACCGAAGAGCATCAGCGAACGGCGTCCCCATCGATCCACGGTCTGCAGGGCCACGATGGTGAACACCACATTGGCAATGCCCGTAATGACGATGTTGAAGAGCACGTCGCCCACTTCATAGCCTGCTGCCGAGAAGATCTCCTGAGCATAGTTGAAGATGACGTTCGTGCCGCACCATTGTTGGAACACGGCAATCACAATGCCCAACAGGAGCACTCCGCTGTAACGGCGTGTGAAGAGTTCCTTAAGTCCTGCTTCGTTGCCTGTCCGAATCGGTTGTTCCTTCGATTCCTTCAATTTCAGGAACACGGGGCTTTCGGGAATGAAGAAAACGAGCAGCAGGAATAGCGACGCAGGAACGGCTTCGGCCCAGAACATCCAGCGCCAGCCCATCTGACCATTCCACGAAGCCAGCACGTCGGCCCCGCTGAATCCTTCGGGCACAGGTTCGGCCAGTTGCCAGTTGACTACCTGAGCTGCCAGAATGCCCAGCACGATGGTCATCTGGTTGATGCTCACCAGACGTCCGCGAATGTCAGCGGGCGACACCTCGGCAATATACATGGGCGACAAGGCACTGGCCACACCAATACCCACACCGCCAACGAAGCGGGCCACGTTGAACAGGGTGAAGTCGTTGAAAAGACCTGTCGCCACAGCACTCACGGTGAACAACACCGCTGCGGTCAGCAGCAGGGGCTTGCGTCCGTAGCGATCGGCCAGCGCACCTGCCACCATGGCGCCTACCAGGCATCCTACCAGGGCAGTACTCATCGCCACACCTTGTAATACGGGACTGGCGCTGATGCCGAAAAAAACTTCGTAGAAGGGTTTCGCACCGCCTATGACAACCCAGTCGTAACCGAAGAGCAAGCCGCCCATGGCGCTCACAAGGCAGATGAAGTAAAGAAAACTGCGTTTCATGTGTGTTCGTGTTTTTTTGACGCTTTCAGCAGGTTACTTCTGCTGCCAGATATGTACGTTGTCGAAGGTGACGCTGCCTTCGGCATCGGTGTAGGTGGTCTGGAAGATGCCTGCACGCAGGGGACCTGTGCCGAGGATGCGGCTGAAGTCGGTGTGGGGTGCAGTCATCTCCGTCCATGTCTTTCCGTCGGGACTGGTGCGGAACTTCAGTTGGTCGCCCTGGCGCTGAATCTGCATCCACGGGTCGAAGCGGTAGCCTTTCTGGTTGGGGTATTGCGGACGGCCACGTCGGCTGACGACGGTAATCATGTTGCCGCAGTTGTAGAGCGGGAAGGCTCCGAGTTGGACGACGTTCTGCGTTTGGCCGTCGTCCGAAACACGCTGCAGCAGAATACCGCCTTCGTTGTAGGCTGGCACATTGTGCGTCTTCCAACCCGTCATGTCGGTGATGTGGCATTCGAGCACAAAGTCGCCACTGACTTCGACGGTCTGCATGGGCACACGCTCATCGACCGTATATTGCAGATTGCTGCCCGACGAACGGAGTGTGATGGTGCCATGGTCGGGGAATCGGTCGACAAAGGCTTTCTTGCTGATTTTGACGGTCTTGGTCAGCACAGGTGGCTGGTTGCCGTAGATGTCGCGCATCCTGACAAACACCTTGCTGCCGCTCAGTCCGAGCGTTGCCTTTGCCACGCCGATGCCGTCGTTCTCAACATTGACGACTGGGGCCTGGTCCAGACAGGTCGTGTCGTTGCCGCAGGCAAACTGATAGTCAATCAGTCCGTTCGTCTTCTCGCTCTGCTCCGTCAGTTCCACTTCGAAGAGGGTCGGCGTGAGCGGCTGGATGGTGAACGATGTGGGCTGGAGTTTTTCAGCGAAGTCTCTGGAAAGGGGTGGAAACGTATAGCGTAATTCACTTTCGTACGTCAGCAAATCTCCGTCGCTGAGTGCCCAGTCATAGACGTGCAGCGAGTGAATATAGCCGCTGAAGGGGTTTGTGCCGTTTGCCGTCTGTCCGACAACGAGTTTTCCTTCGGGACGTTGCATGAGGAAGATGTTCTTCTCGCTCACCTTTTTTCCGTCGCAGTAGATGCGCTCGTAGAAACCGTCGAACGTGATGACCCACTTCTGCCAAACACCTGGGCGGACGGCATCGCGGCTTCCTGCATTTTCCATCGAGGCATTGTGTGCGACGAGGCCTTCCGAGGGGTTGAGGCTGCTGCGCAGTTCGGTCGTGGCGAGGTCAGCACGGCTGCTGTTCAGTTGCATGATGGTTTCCATACCGTTGACTTCGGGATTGAGCACCCATGCGGTGATGGTGTAAGGCGAGTTATAGACAATTTGCGGTGCCTCGAACTCCATGCGTTCCTTGCCCGTGAAACGGAATGCCATCAGACGGTCTTTGGGCACGACGATGACACCCTGCACACGGTCGCCCACTTTGTGGTCGTTGGCATCGATGCCGAAGGTCCATCCTTGCGATGTGGAGAGCACATGTTCAGGCTGTTCGACGTCTTTCTGGTGAATCCACTGATAGCCACGAACGAGTGCCGCTTCGTCGATCTGCGGGTTGGGCAGTATGGCCTCGGGGTCGTTCTTCTTCGAGGCGTTGAACACCTTGACATTCCAGATGGCGGGGAAGTGACCTGCTTTCTGTGTATCGGTGATGGTGATGCGGATGTAGCGGGCCTTCACCTCCTTCTTGTCAATCATCGGCGAACCCTGTTGTGTGTTCTCGCGTCGGTCGGCAAAGATCGTCCATGTCGTGCCGTCGAGGCTCGTCTCAATGAGGTACTGATAGAAGAACGTGACATACTCAAACTGTGTCCATACCTGGTTGAATTTCACAGCCTTACCGAGGTCAATCTGCAGCCAGTCGTGTTCGTCCTTGCTGCCACGTTTCCGGCATGAGTGTGCACGCCACAGCGTACCGTTGTTGTCATCGACGGCATATTCGGGTTTGAACCAGTCGGAGTAGCAGGACGAGGCCGTCACGGCAGCGCCGAATGCGAGATTCTTGGGCGCTTTGGCACCGATGGCCGGCTTTTGATGTGTTGGAGTGATGGGCAGGATGTTGCCCTCGGCATCGAACTCCATGCGGTCGATGCATATCTGTCGGTGGAAACCGTGAATCGAGTGCGGGTTGTTGTGACGGTGATAGACGATGTAGTATTGTCCGTCCTCCACCAACACGCTGTGATGGCCAGGGCCGTGAATCGTACCGTCGGCATTGGTCTTCAGAATACAGCCTTTGTAGGTATAAGGCCCCATCGGTCCCTCGGTCGAGGTGGCATACTGCACGCGGTAAGTGTCGTCGTGGCACGAGCCGCTGGAGTAGGTGAAATAATACACCCCGTTTCGCTTGAAGACATACGGGGCCTCGAAGAAATCGGTGATTTCAGTGTTCAGAATCAGTTTCTTATCGGTAAAACTCTTGCCGTCGGCAGCCAGTTTTGCCACACCGCATCCGAAGCCTTTGTAGATGCCCCAAGTTCCGAAATACAGGTATTCACTGCCATCGTCGTCGCGGAAGAGGGCAGGATCGAGCGTGATGGCATTGTGGACGAAACGATCAGGCACCAGTACTGCCTCGGGCGAACCCAGACGGTTACGCCATGGACCGACAGGACTGCTGCTTTCGCCCACATACACCTGGCAAGGCGTGCAGTAATAGTATCGGAACGAACCGTCAGGCTCTTGCACCACGTCGGGCGCCCATACCACCTCGGTCGTAGGCCAGTTGAGCAGCACATTGCGCCAGTTCACCAGGTCCTTCGACATCCACACCTGTGGAGGTCCGTAGCCATTGCCCGTACCGTCGGTCGTAGCATAAATATAATAGGTGTCGCCGAACTTGCGGATGGTCGGGTCGGCAAAATAGCCCGGCAGCAGCGGATTGCCTGCACCAGGTGTGTTCCACTGCACATCGTCGGTTTGAGCAGATGCAACGGTCGTTGCAGCCAGCATCAACATTAAGAATAAAGTTCTCATGTAGAAAGACAGTTGATTAGTTGACCGCAAAGTTACAAATAAGTGAGTGGAAAAGCAAATAATATTTAGATTTTTCCGAACGAGAGTAACTTCGATAAATAATACCAAAGTTACAAATTAGAAAGAGGAAATCCAAAAAGAATGGTAAAAAGTTGGCGCTTTCATGCGGTTACTTAAGACAAAAAATGCACCGCAGTGCAACTTTACGTGCACTGCGGTGCGTCTCTACGTACACTGCGGTGTAAATTCAGATACACTGCGGTGCGTTTTTTGGCCCTTTTCCAGGCTTATTTCAACGGACTTTTAACGCCAGTAAATCGGCTACGACAAACGTGCTGCCACCGACGAAGATGAAGTCGTCAGGCGATGCATCGTGAAGGGCGGCACGATAGGCTTGGGAAACGGTCGGATAAGCATGGCCTTGCAGGTCAAATTCGGCAGCAAGGCGTTGCATGTCGGTGGAGGGTAGGGCACGCGCCACGGATGCCTGGCAAAAATAATAGGTGGCATCCTTCGGCAGGAGCGACAACACGCCGCTCACGTCCTTGTCGTTCACCATGCCGAGTACGATACGAAGGGTGGCCTCTCTCTGTCCCCTTTTTCGAGAGGGGGTAGTGGATAGGCTTTTAACAATGTATTCGAATCCGCCGACGTTGTGCCCTGTATCACAGACAACCATGGGGTGTTCGCGCAGCGTCTGCCAACGACCCATGAGATGGGTGTTTTCTACGACATGGGCAAAGCCGTCGCGGATGTGCTGTTCCTTGACTTTTGGAAAAGATTTTTTCAGGAGCGGCAGGGTGTGGAGCAGGGTGTTGGTGTTCTTTTGCTGGCAAAGGCCTTTGAGTTCGACTTCGTACGGAGACATTTCGGGTGTGTCTTCGGCGAAAATGATGGGAGCCTGAACTGCTTCAGCCTTTGCCTCAAATACAGGGCGAGTTTCAGCGTTGTGTTCCCCAATGACGACGGGAACGTGTGGCTTGATGATGCCTGCCTTTTCCGATGCAATCTTGGCAAGCGTGTTGCCCAGCAGCGCCACGTGGTCGAACGATATATTTGTGATGACGCAAAACTCAGGCGAAATGATGTTGGTACAGTCCAGACGTCCGCCCAGACCGACCTCGACGACGGCGACATCTACTTGCTGCTCAGCAAAATACTGAAAAGCAAGTGCCGTCAAAACTTCAAAAAAAGAAGGACAGAGCGGTTCGAAAAACGCTCTCTCCTTCTTAACAAAATCAATAACGCGACGCTTGGAAATCATCTCGCCATTGACGCGGATACGTTCACGCATATCCACAAGATGGGGCGAGGTGTAGAGTCCGACGCGATAGCCTGCCTCCTGGAGGATGCTGGCCAGCGTGTGGCTCACGCTTCCTTTGCCGTTCGTACCTGCCACATGGATGGTCTTGTACTGACGGTGAGGGTGACCGAAATGCTCGTCGAGAGCCAACGTGTTCGACAACCCTTCCTTGTACGCGCCTGCACCCTTCTGCTGGAACAGCGGTGTCTGGTCGTATAGGTATTGAACTACTTCGTCGTAGGTCATCCTTCGAAGTACGAACGGAACTTGTTGAAAATCTTCTTCTTAATACTCTCCGACGGTTGGAAGTTGTCGCTGCCGTCAAAGCGCTTCAGCGCCTCTTTCTCGTCACGCGAGAGGGTCTCAGGCATATAGACGCTGATGTTGATGACTTCGTCGCCGCGCTGTCCGCGGTTGTAGCCCTGCACCTCGGGTATGCCTTTGCCACGGAGACGCAGCACGGTGCCTGGTTGTGTGCCAGGGGCAATGTTTATCTTCGCCTTGCCGTCGATGGTGGGCACTTCGAGCGAACAGCCGAGAACGGCTTGCGGAATCGTGAGCAGCAGATTATAGACGAGGTCGTTGCCGTCGCGAAGGAAGGTGTCATTCTCCTTTTCCTTGATGATGATTTGCAGGTCGCCTGGCACGCCATTGTGTGGACCTGCACCGCCTTTACCATCGAGGTTGAGAACCATTCCTTCGGCAAGACCAGCAGGGAAGTTCACCTCGATGATGCTTTCGCCAGGTTTGATGCCTTCGCCGTGACAATCGTGACACTTGTTCTTGATGACCGTTCCTTCACCGTGACAATCAGGGCAGACACTTTGGCTCTGCATCATGCCGAACACGCTCTGGTGGGTCTGAACGACTACGCCACTACCGCCACAGCGAGTGCAAGTTTCTACTTTTCCGTCCTCGCTGCCGCTGCCGTGGCAATGGTCACAGACGACGTCATTCTTTATCTTAAACTTCTTGGTTGTGCCGTTGACAATCTCCTCCAATGTGAGTTCAACGCGCAGACGCTGGTCACGGCCTTTGTACACAGGTTTCTGCCGACGTCCGCGACCTCCGCCAAAACCGCCAAATCCACCGAAACCCATGCTTTCGAATATATCGCCGAAAGCCGAGAAAATGTCGTTTACGTCGGTAAATCCACCGCCTCCACCGACACCGCTGACAGCGTCGAAACCGAACTGGTCGTATCTCTGACGTTTCTGCGGGTCGTGGAGCACTTCGTAGGCTTCGGCAGCCTCCTTGAACTTCTCCTCTGCTTCTTTGTCACCCGGATTGCGGTCCGGGTGATACTGGATGGCCATCTTCTTATAGGCCCGTTTTATCTCGTCTTCGCTGGCATTCTTCTGGACGCCCAGCACTTCGTAATAGTCGCGTTTTGCCACTTTCTTCTAACTGAAAATTAAGAATTGAGAATTGGTAATTATTGTGCAACTGCGACTTTGGCGTGACGAATTACCTTGTCATTCATTTTGTAGCCTGACTGAACGCAGTCAATCACCTTGCCGCGCATCTCGTCGGGCTGACCTGGAACCATCGCGATGGCTTCGTGAAAATCGACGTCGAAGGGTTTTCCAACCACATCCATCTTCTCCAAACCCTCCTGCTTCAGCAATTTGAGAAACTTGTCGATGATGAGTTGCACACCTTCCTTGACAGCAGCCACATCTTCCATCTTGTCCATGTTTTCGTGGGCACGTTCAAAGTCGTCGAGAATGGGCAGGATGGCCGTCATGACACGTGCGCCGCCGTTCCTCACTAGTTCGCCTTTTTCGGTCGCAACACGCTTACGGTAGTTGTCGAACTCGGCAGCCTGACGCAGGTACTTGTCCTTCAAGTCTGCAATTTCATTCTGGGCCTTAGCGAGTTGTGCTTCGGGCGAATTGTCTTCTTCTTGCTCAGCCTGTTCCTCTTCGGAGGTTTCAGCCTTTTCTTCGGTCACTTCTTCATCGGCTGGTGTCTCCAGGCGTTCCTCATCTTCTATTTCAATAGTATCCATAATGTTAAAGTTTAATGTTTAAAAAACGTATGTCAAACTATATGCCATATGTTAAATTTCTCAGAAAATGGTGACAGAGTGGCACATTCTCTGCCAAATGATGTTCACGATCCTTCTACAGCCGTTCCCACAAAATAGAGGGTAATAACGATGCAGACCCCAAAAACTGCAAGTCCAATTAGCGTGCGCCAACTGAATCCCCACCAGCCAAACTTCTTCCACGGTTTGTGGTTGATGATGTCGCATCCTGCCAGATGGAACAGCAAAAGGTAGGAGAATAAGACAAGCAAACCGTAATCATAGATCTTGTTGATTTCTCCGCCCGAAATCCATGTCTGAATAATATCGTAGATGCAAACGAAACTAATCGATCCATACAGGCTTGCTAAGAATACCGCTATGGTGCGCCAAATCGAGCCCCACCAACCATAGCCGAATAGTTGCTTGTAAGCCACCGTCAACCATATGGGTTGTAATATGGAAAGGAGAGGAAGCATATCCGAGAAAATGCTCAGCATCATGATCAGGATACACATGAGCACCTGGATGAAGAAACCTTCGGGTATTCCGTGGCGTGTATGCTTTGGGGCAAGACGGAAGATAATCCATGTGGGTAAGATAAGGAATAACCCCACGATGAGCATACCCCAGTCATGATGTTCTTCGCTCCAAGCCTCAAAGGAGAAGAACAGTTTTAGAGGACTATTCTCAAGTTCAGCTGTCATTTCCAAGGCTGGCTTATCAGGCAGCAAATAGTTTTGCAGGAGCAGATAGAACAGTCCAAAGATGAACATCATCTTTACCGGCGGAAAACTGACTTGCCGTTTGCCGCTGATGTAGTCGCTGATAAAGTAGCCTGGGCGCCACAGGAGTTGCCACAGCGAATAGAGCATCGAACGACCGCCGATGCCCCATACATTCAGAAACTCCTGCCAAATGCTATTCCAGATGATACGCCCCACATCGTGCTTCTGTCCGCAGTAGTGGCAGTAGGTGCCAATATATTCATGCTCACAGTTCGCACATCGGTGGGTTTCGGTGTCATCAAAAGAATAATCGAAGGGGTTAAGTTGCCACGCCTTATAGCGAGTCCACCAATCTTTCAATTTTATCTTCAAGTTCATCTTTTTAGGGTTCCGTGTCCGACAGTTCGTCGATGGTCAGCCCATGGGGCAGAGGACGGCAATTGTAGCAGGACGCCATGGTTTCGCCGTAGGCACCGGCTGAACGGATGGCGAGCAAATCGCCACGGTGAGTGACGGGCAGGACAATGTCTTCGGCAAACACGTCGGTCGATTCGCAGATAGGTCCTACGACATCATAGACAGCGGTGTTGGCTTCGGGGAAAATCCAGTCGGTCAGACGCAGGTTTTGCGTCGCAGTGATGTTTTCAATTTTGTGGCGAGCACCGTAGAGGGCAGGGCGGATGAGTTCGGTCATGCCTGCATCGACGATGACGAACTTCTGCTCATGTCCTTCTTTCACATAAAGCACACGGGTGATGAGGCTGCCGCATTGGGCAACGATGGCACGTCCGGGTTCGCAGTGCAACTCCTGTCCAGGGCGCAACTTCAGGTGTTCTGCCCATACGGCGAAGTAGTCGTGGAAATTGGGCACAGGGTTGCTATTAGGATTGTCGTAATCGATGCCGAGTCCGCCGCCAATGTTGATGACGCGGAGTGTGATGCCCTGTTGTTCGAGACGGTCTTGCAGTTCGTTCGTACGGTGGGCCAGTGCGATGAAATCCTCCATTTCAAGAATCTGGCTGCCTATGTGGAGGTGAAGCCCAAGGAATTCGATATTGGGAAGTAAAGCACAGAGACCGATGACGTACTCCATGTCCTCCATCGGGATGCCGAACTTGTCCTCGGCCCGACCTGTGGAGATGTGGTCGTGCGTGTGTGCTCCGACATCGGGATTGATGCGGAGGCAGACGGGAGCGACTTTGTCCTGCTTGACGGCAATCTGACTGATGACTTCGAGTTCTTCTTTGCTCTCGACGTTGAAGCAGAAGATGCCTGCTTCGAGGGCAAGTCGGATTTCCCAGTCAGCCTTGCCTACACCGGCAAAGACAATCTTGGCCGGGTCAAAACCAGCGTCGAGGACCGTCTGGATTTCACCACCGCTCACACAGTCGATGCCCAGCCCTGCATCACGGATTTCGGCCAGTACGCGAGGGTTGGCATTGGCCTTCACGGCATAGTGGACGTGGAGGTTGGGGATGCGTCTTGCCTCGGTGTTGATGGCGTCGAGCGTAGTGCGCAACAGGGCGATGTCGTAGAGGTAGAAAGGGGTGCGTGCACCGTTAATGTGTTCTGTGTTCATGTGTCTTAAAAGAGTTTTTCGCTGAGTGCTTTGAGGGCGCGCTTCTTGTCCTGAGCGGCAACGAGGAACGAGATGTTATGGTTCGAGCCGCCGTAACTAATCATGCGTACAGGGATGTCGTGCAGGGCATTGGCCACGTCCGACTCGAAACCGACGTTCTGCCAGTCAAGGTCGCCCACCACGCAGATGATGCACATGTCTGTGTCAATTCGTACCGTGCCGAATTTCTTCAGTTCGTTGACAATCTGTGTGAGGTTGGCCGTGTTGTCGATGCTGACCGACACACCTACCTCAGACGTGCAGATCATATCGATGCTCGTTTTGTAGTTCTCGAAAATCTCGAATACCTTGCGTAGGAAACCGTAGGCCAAGAGCATGCGGCTCGATGTGATGTTGATGGCGGTGATGTTGTCCTTGGCAGCCACCGCCTTGATTTTCTGCTGCTCGGTTTCGTTGCTGATGACCGTACCCGGAGCGTCTGGCTGCATCGTGTTGAGCAATTTCACCGGAATGCCCGCGAATTTGGCAGGCTGAATGCAGGTCGGGTGCAGAATCTTGGCACCGAAATATGCAAGTTCGGCAGCTTCCTCAAAGTGAAGATGGGCCACAGGCTTCGTCCCTTCGACAAATCGGGGGTCGTTGTTGTGCATACCATCGATGTCGGTCCAAATCTGAATCTCCGACGCATCGACGGCAGCACCGATGAGCGATGCCGTGTAGTCCGAACCGCCACGCTGCAGGTTGTCCACTTCGCCATAGGCGTTGCGGCAGATGAAGCCTTGTGTGACATAGATGTCGCGACCCTCGTTCTGCTCCAGTTGCATGCGCAGTTTCTCGCGGATGTACTCGAGGTCGGGCTCGCCGTTCTTGTCGGTACGCATAAAGTCGAGCGCGGGAAGGAGACAGGCGTTGTAGCCCTGTTCGACGAGATAGTTCGTCACCATTGTCGTCGAGATGATTTCACCCTGTCCGACGATGATTTTCTCCTCGAACATCGTGAAGATGCCCTTCGTGAACGAGCGCAGGTAGTCGAACTCCTCCTTGATGAAGTCGAGTGTCTGACGCTTCATGTCGTCCGTCGTGTAGAGTTCGTCCACGTGGCGACGGTATTTGGCCTCCAGGGTGTTGATGGTCTCGTTAGCCCCTTCAGGATTCTTCTTGTAGAGGTAGTCGGAAATCTCGACCAGCGTGTTGGTCGTGCCCGACATTGCCGAAAGCACGACGAGATTCTGTTCGCCGTCCGAAATGAGTCGAACGACGTCCTTCATGCGTTGCGGTGTGCCTACCGACGTACCGCCGAATTTCATTACTTTCATATCTGTGTGGTTTTGTTTTTGGTCCGTTTTAGAGGTATCTCCAAGTGCTTGGAATTTTCGCGCCAAGTGCTTAGCGTCGTCACGCCAAGTGCTTGGCGTATTTTCTCCAAGCGCTTAGCGTGTAGGATGATTTACTCGCTGTCGTCGTCGGGGTCTAAAGCGTCGTAGTCGTCTTCGTCGCCCTGCTGAGCCACGAGTTCGGTGGTCATTTCCGTCAGGTGGTGGTCCTTGCACTGGAAGACGCGGCCTGGGAACATGTCGAGCAGATGGAGGTTGTGGGTAATCATCACCACGGCCGAACCCTTTTCGCAGACCTTGTGCAGCAGTTCTGTGATGTTGCGGCTGGTCTCGGCGTCGAGGTTGCCCGTGGGCTCGTCGGCAAGGATGAGTTCGGGGCGGTTCAGGATGGCACGTGCGATGGCAACGCGTTGCTGCTCGCCTCCCGACAGTTCGTTGGGGTACTTGTATCCCTTGGTGTTCATGCCGACGAGGTCGAGGACTTCCTGTATGCGCTGGGTGATTTCAACATTGTTTTTCCAGCCTGTGGCACGGAGTACGAAGCGCAGGTTGGCTTCGACGCTTCGGTCGGTGAGCAATTGGAAGTCCTGGAAGATGACGCCGAGTTTGCGGCGCAACTGAGGCAGGTGCTTCTGCTTCAGGTGCATCATGTCGAATCCCATGACGGTGGCCTCGCCTTCGCGCAGCGGAAGTTCGCCATAGATGGTCTTGAGCAGCGAACTCTTGCCACTGCCGACCTTGCCGATGAGATAAACAAACTCGCCCTTATCGACCTGGAAACGCACGTTGCTCAGCACTTCCTGCGCCTCCTGATATACATTGACGGATGAATAGTTAATCAGCATCATAGGTTCAGTGTTTCTGCCACGTGGGGTCGTGGCGTTCTTGTAGTTCACGTGCCAGGTCTTCGATGCTCAGTCCCTTCGACGTGAGGAGTACGATGAGGTGATAGAGCATGTCAGAGGCCTCGTAGATGAGTCGCTCGTCGTTGGAGGCAACGGCTTCGATGACGGCTTCAAGGGCTTCTTCGCCCACTTTCTGTGCCATGCGGTGACAACCGTCGCGGAAGAGGCTTGTGGTATAGGAACCTTCGGGCATCTCCTCATGTCTCTTCTCAATGAAGCGTTGGAGTTCGACGAGGAATTGCACAGGGTTTTCGTTCTTTTCGTTCCAGCAAGTGTCGGCACCTGTGTGGCAGACTGGTCCTGCGGGAATGGCCTTGATGAGCAGGGTGTCCTGGTCGCAGTCGTTGAGGATTTCGCACACCTTCAGCGTGTTGCCGCTGGTTTCGCCTTTCGTCCAAAGCGTCTGGCGTGTACGGCTGTAGAAGGTGACGAGACCTGTCTCTACAGTCTTCTGGTAGGCTTCCTCGTTCATGAAGCCGAGCATGAGGACTTTCTGTGTCCGGGCATCCTGGATGATGGCAGGCACAAGTCCGTTCATTTTATCAAAGTTGATGGTCATAGTCGTATGTTAAGTCCGTTTGCACGGAGATATTGCTTGAGTTGGGGTATGGGTATTTCGCCGAAATGGAACACGCTGGCTGCCAGGGCTGCATCGGCATGGCCCATGGTGAAGGCATCGAGAAAGTGTTCCATCTTACCTGCACCGCCAGAGGCGATGACGGGGATGCTGAGTGTGTCGCTGAGGCGGCAAAGGGCCTCATTGGCAAAACCTTGCTTCACGCCGTCGTGGTTCATTGACGTGAAGAGAATTTCTCCGGCACCACGGTCGTTGGTCTCTTTGGTCCATTCGAACAGGTCGCGTTCGGTAGGGATGCGTCCGCCGTTGAGGTAGCAGCGCCAAGTGCCATCGGCCTCTTGCCTTGCATCCACAGCCACGACGCATACTTGCGAACCGAAGTGTCGGGCAATCTCGTCAATGAGTTCAGGACGGCGCAGAGCCGCACTATTGATGCTCACCTTGTCGGCACCGGCATTGAGCAGACGCTCTACGTCCGATAGTTCGTTGATGCCGCCGCCCACCGTGAAGGGGATGTTAATCTCGCGGGCAATGCGTTCGACGAGTGTGGTAAATGTCTTCCGTCCCTCATGGCTTGCCGTGATGTCGAGATAGACCAGTTCGTCGGCACCTTGCTCGCTGTACGCCTTGCCCAGTTCCACGGGGTCACCCGCTTCGCGCAGATTCACGAAGTTAGTACCCTTGACGGTCGTTCCGTCCTTGATGTCAAGACAGGGAATTATTCGTTTTGCAAGTGCCATAACTGTTCGATGTTTAACTTCCCTGTATAAAAGGCTTTACCAAAAACTACCGCAGGAATGCCTGCTTTGTGCAGGGCTTCGATGTCGGCATTGGAGGAGACACCGCCGCTGGCAATCAAGTTGAGTTGCGGAAACGTCTGCATGACGGAGCGGTAGAGTTCGGTGGCTGGCCCGTTGAGCATGCCGTCGCGCGAAATCTCTGTGCAGAGGACGTTGTGTACGCCCATATCGACGTAGCGGCGGAGGAAGGGGATGAGTTCCTCGGTGCTGTCTTCCAGCCAGCCGTTGATGCTGATGCGTCCGTTGCGGACGTCGGCACCGAGTATCATACGGTCCTGCCCATACGCTTGGAGCCAGCGCTCGAACAGGTCGGGTTTTTGTACGGCGATGCTGCCCACGGTGACCATGGCTGCACCGGCTGCAAAGGCCTGCTCGATGTCGTCGTCGGTCTTGATGCCTCCACCGAAATCGACGATGAGGTTCGTCTTAGTGGTGATTTCCTTCAAGGCCTGCACATTGACGATATGACGTGACTTAGCACCGTCGAGGTCGACGACATGCAGACGCCGAAAGCCCATCTGCTCGAAGCGTTGGGCCACATCGGCAGGCGAAGTGCCATAAACGGTCTTCTGTGCGTAGTCGCCCTGTGTGAGGCGTACCACGTTTCCGTCAATGATGTCGATGGCAGGTATCAGTTCTATAGACATAGGAAGTTTCTCAGTATCTGTTCGCCCACTGTCCCGCTCTTCTCTGGGTGGAACTGCGTGGCGTAGAAGTTGTCCTTGTGAAGTGCCGAAGAGTAGGGATGGCCATACTCGGTCACCGCCGCTGTCTCGTTGCAAAGAGGCACGTAGTAACTATGGACGAAGTAAACGTACCCGCCGTTACCCAGCCACTCTTCCTTCGGCTCAATCGTGTTCCAACCCATCTGCGGAATCTTGAGCGTGTGTTCTGTGGACTGAAACCTTTTGACATCGACGTCGAAGATGCCAAGGCACGGTGTGTCGCTCTCTTCCGAGTGGCGGCACATCAGTTGCATGCCGATGCAGATGCCCAGTACAGGCTGTGTGAGGCTACGGATAAGCGTGTCGAGACCGCGTTCGCGCAGATAGGACATCGTGCTGCCTGCTTCGCCCTGTCCGGGGAAGATGACACGGTCGGCCTGACGCAGTATGGCCGCATCATCAGTCAGCACAGGCTCCACCCCCAGTCGCTTCACGGCATTGATGACCGAGCGGATGTTGCCCGCGTTGTATTTTACAATCGCCACATTCATGAGTGCAAAGTTACGACTTTTTGGCCGATAAACTTGTATAAGTATCACAAAAACAACGAAAATACAGAAAAAATGCAAGGAAAATGGTATTTCTCAGCGCTATATTTTGTGCTTTTCGCAGATTTGTCGTATTTTTGCCACACTAAATCATGTGCTTATGAAACGAATTCTTTTTACTATGATGCTCGCTCTGGCGACGTATGCCGGTGCATGGGCGCAGGAAAATGCAGACGAAATCCGTCGTGGTGAAGACTGGGAAACGGTGGCCGGCAGCGGTGGTGCCGTTGAAGACCAACCCGACGCCATGCCCACGTTCCCGGGTGGCATTGACGGCTGGACCAAGTACCTCTACCGCAACCTGACCTATCCTGAAAAGGAGTTGAGGAAGCGGATTGAAGGCCGTGTGCTGGTTCAGTTTGTTGTCACCGCCGAGGGTAAGGTGCGCGACGTCAAGGTGCTCCATAGTGTCAGTCCCGGTCTTGATGCCGAGGCTATGCGTGTCGTCAAGAAGTCGCGTGGATGGAACCCGGGCATCAAGGACGGCAAGCCTGTCAATACCCGTTTCACCGTTCCTATCCGTTTTGCCTTGAACGAGAATTAGGCATTGGCTTTAATACATCATGATTCCTTGTAGGGGCGTAGCATGTCTGCGCCCTTTATTGTTATACAATGTTGATTTGATAACATGTTAACGGCTGGTGACGACGATAGCGGTTGGCATCATTCTAAAATATAATCCACGATTCCTTGTAGGGGCGTAGCTTGTCTACGCCCTTCAACGATTTGGGCATAGACAAGCTATGCCCCTACACGCAATCCCGAAAGGTCATTTTGCCTACTTCTATGGATAGGAACTCCTCCCCAGAAAGGGGAGGTGGCGCGAAGCGACGGAGAGGTAACATTCTTCAAGTATAAACTAGTAAGTTAGTGACCCCTCCGCCCTTTTAGGGCACCTCCCCTTTCCGGAGAGGAGTTTTTCAGCAGCCTTTTCATCTAGTGTAGGTGTACAACTGCGATGCTATTCCCTAATTTAAACTGTAGCCAGTTGCCGCGCCGTCTGCCCTCCGTCCTGTCCCGTACTGTGAGGCGTGTGGCCACACGCTGTGCTACATCATCCGTCGTCGAGCCTTCGGCTTGACGATGCGTGGTTACGGCCAAAAAAGCCCCGACAGAACGAATTCTGCCGGGGACAAATGCAAAATGTTTGAACGGAAGGAGACTACTTGACCAGCGTCTTCTTGCCGTTTTCGATGACGATGCCGCGGTAGTCGCGAGCGACGCGCTGTCCGCTGAGGTTGTAGCGAACGGCGTTTTTGTTGCTGTCGGCGGCGATGCCTTCGATGGCGTCCGCATCAGCAGAGATAATCACTTCCGTTGCCACAACGCCTTCGCTATTGATGATGTTGCCCTCACTCACAAATCCGCCTTCGGGCAGGGTGATGCTGCAGTCCTCGAGCGTGATGCCAATGAAGTCGCAGATGGCGCCTTCCACACCTGTGGCATGGATGTTGGAGTTGCGGACGATGAGGTACTCTTCCACAGGATCACCGGCAATGCCCCAGTCACCACTGGCTTCGAGGGTCATGTTCTCGATGGTGAGGGTGTTCGATGTAATATAAATGGCGCACAATCCTGTGGGTGCATTTACCGTGAGTTTGCCTTCACCTGTAATGGTTGTATTGGCAAAGAGGTTGAGAACACCGGACACCTCAGAATCGGTAGCCACATGGATCGTCAGTCCGTCAATTGCATTATTTTGGATTACAGCACCACCATCAGCTGTATCAAGGTTGCCGCTAATGGTCAGCGTCTTCGTTTCGGCATCATAACTGCACACGCCGTCGCCCAGCACATCGGCTGCGTTGAAGTTAGTCACTTGCGTGCTGTTGACGTAAAGGGCGTAACGTTCGAGGGTAGCAATGGTCACTTCCGTAGCCAGGACACCTTCGCTATCGACGATTTTGTCGCCATCAATATAGCCGCCTGTGGGCTTGAGGATATCGCAGTCGTCGAGCGTGATGCTGCTGAAGTCGACGATGGCGCCCAACGATCCTTTAGCGTAGATGTTGGAGTTGCGGACGATGAGTGTCTCGCCATCGGGCATGCCACCGATTCCGTTAAAATGGCCATTGGCGTTGATGGTCATGTCTTCGATGGTGAGTTGGGCACCATTACGGACGAAGATGGCACAGTCTTGTGACGTTCTCAGGGTCAAGGTGCCGCCGCCAGTAATAGTGGTATTTGCACTTAAAATAAAGGTCGAATATCTACTTGATAGCATCACATCATAGGGCACGTTGATGATGAGGCCGTCGCAGGTCTGGTTTACAAGGAGGGGTTTGGTGTCAAAGAATGAATCATCGCGACTGATGGTGAGCGTCTTTGTCTCAGCATCGAAACTGTATCTGCCGTCGCCCCATACGTCGGATGCGTTGAGGCTCGTTACCTGCCTGTCGCAAATTACTATGCCGTACTCCACAACCTCTATCGGCTCGATGAGAACGTCGGTTGCCATGTTGCCTTCGCTATTGAAGATGCAGCCGCCATCGATATATCCGCCTTCGGGCAGGGTGATTTCACAGCCGTCGAGCGTGATGCTGGTTAAGTCGTTGATGGCACTTGAACTACCTTTTGCATGGATAGTGGAGTTTCGGACGATGAGGTGATCGTCAAGCGGCATTCCTCTAATACCCGAAAGACAATCTGTTTCGATGGTCATGTCCTCGATGGTAAGCGTAGCCTCATTTAATTGGATGCCACTATCATTGGAGATGAGGGTGAGTTTGCCGTCGCCTGTCAGGGTTGCATTGGCTTCGAATAAAAGGCAAGGTCTTGTCGTTGTCAAGGTAGCATCCTGCGTGACTTTGACGGTCAGGCCGTCAATCTGGCTCCAAATACTTAAGCCAGAGGTGAAATTGCCGTTGATGGTGAGCACCTTGTTATCGGCATCGTAAGTGAAGACTCCGTCGCCCAGAATGTCCGAGGCATTCGCACTCGTCACAGGCATTTGCCCAATCATGAGGTCGTACGTCTCGTCTATTGGCTCGATGAGGACATCGGCTGCCAAGTTTCCTTCGCTATCGACAATCTTGCCGCCATCGACACGTCCACCTTCAGGCTCGATGATTTTGCAATTATTGAACACAATGGACGTGAAGCCGTAGATGGCACCACGCGAGGAACCATAGGCTCTGATGGTGGCGTTCTCAATGGTCAGACGAGGTGTCAAATAGTTGGGGTTGGCCGCAATGCCACCTGCACCATAGGCCTTCACGGTCGTATTGCGGATGGTCATGTCTCCGTTTTGATAGATGGCGTCGGCACCACTGGAGACGACTGTCAGCGAACCTGGTCCCTCGATGATACTTGCGTCCCAAATGACATTGCCCGAAGAGGAGAGCGTTACAACGCTTTCTACACGAAGGGTCATGTTATCGCTCAGGAAGCTGACGATGGTGTAAGAACTTGCTGCATCGCCCTTGACGCTGAGCACCTTGTTTTCGGGGTCATAACTGAAGGCTCCGTCGCCCAGCACGTCATCGGCATTGAGGTTTGTCACCTGAGTGCCGCAGACTTTGACAGGATAGTCCTCGACCACCCCGATGGCGATGGTCGCTTCCTTAGCCACATTGCCTTCGCTGTCCACAACATTGCCGTTATCGATAGCACCGCCTACGGGTTGGATGATTATACAGTCTTCGAGCGTGATGCTGTTGAAGTCGCAGACGGCGCCATCTGTACTTATGGCGTGGATGTTGGAACCTTTGACGATGAGATACTCGTTGGCAGGATAGCCCGCAATGCCCCATTTACCGTCAACCTCGATATTCATGTTGTCGATGGTGATGGTAGCGCCTACTGCATAGATGCAGCAGTCAGATTCAGATTTAATGGTGAGTTTGCCCGCACCGGTCAGGGTTGCATCTTCTTCGATATGTAAACCTGTAAGCGACGCCTGCAGCGTCACATCCTGCGTGACGTTGATGGTCAGACCTTCAATGTTGCTATACACACAGGTGCCGTTGTAGCTGCCATCGCCGCTGATGGTGAGCACCTTGTTCTCGGGGTCGTAACTGAACGAACCGTCGCCAAGGATGTCGTCGGCATTGAGCGAGGTCACACGCTCGCCGAGAACCGTGAGGTCGTACGTCTTGATTGCCTCGCCCGTTTCGATGAGCACTTCGCGGGCGATGCTACCGTCTTGGTTGACGATACCCATGAAGCGGGTCATGTCCACGTAGCCGTCTTCTGGAATACTGATGTGGCAGTCCTCGAACGTGATGCCCCCGCCCAGTTCGAAGATGGCACCGAAGCCGCCACCCGCACACTTGGCATGGATATACGAGTTTTTCAGCACGAGTTTTTCAGAGGACTTGTTGCCCCAGAAGATGTTCTGACCCTGGGCCTCGATTTCCATGTTGTCGATGGTCAGCGTGGCATCGCCTTGGATGTAGAAGCATCCCGCCATGCCTTCAGCATTGCTCATGGTCAATTTGCCGTCGCCCTTGACGGTCATGCTGCAATCAGTTCCGTTATAAACCATGAGCTGGTTGCCGTACGAATCAAAGGCGACGTCTCTGGCGATGTTGAGCGTCAGGCCGTCGATACTGTTGTCGATGATGTTTTTGTTTTCGACCGAGACGTCCTTTTGAACAGTCAACACGTTCGTCGAAGCATTGTAACTAAATGCTCCGTCACCCAGGATGTTCGAGGCATTCTGGCTCGTCACCTGCGTTCCACAGATGTACAAGTCGTAATCTGTGATTTGAGCCTGCACAGCCAGCAAGGGCAGGAGTGCAAGCAGCACGAGAGATAGTAGTCGCTGTTTCATAATCATAAGATTTATGGGGCTGAATAATCAAAATAATGTCATGAAACGTGTTAACAAGTGCAAATATACGTAAAATGAAACAAACACCCAAATAATCGCACATTATTTTTGAAATGATAAAGTTGTTTCATCATTCTAAAATTCAATCCACGATTCCCTGTAGGGGCGTAGCTTTTCTACGCCCATAAAAAGCCCCGACAGGACGAATCCTGCCGGGGACAAATGCAAAATGATTGAACGGAAGGAGACTACTTGACCAGTATCTTCTTGCCGTTTTCGATGACGATGCCGCGGTAGTCGCGACCGACGCGCTGGCCGCTCAGATTGTAGCGAACGGCGTTGGAGTAATTGGTGTCCACATTGGCATCGATATCGTGGATAGCAGTTATCTCGTCGCCGATAATCACTTCGGTGGCAGGCTTGGGATTGTTCGGGTCGGTCTGGTCCTGATAGTAGAACTCTGTGGGATCAATGATGTTACCCAAATAACCCGTATGGTACTCGCCTGCCGATGGCTTAATAACTGGGTATCCAGAACAATTCATCTCGGTAAAGTGGTAGATGGCAGCCTCGTTACCTCTTACAATCAATTCGGAGTTAACAATCGTTAGGTATGTATAAAGGTACAGATTATAATATCCCTGGGGTTGAAGTACTCCATCACTTATCATATCCCACGACACGTCGGAATACAGTCCATAATTCTTACCTTCTATCTCCATCTCACAACCGTCGATTGTGAGGTGCCCTTCTATTTCAGTCTGCATAGACTCCACGGGAATCGTCGGCATCTTGAAGAGCAAACGTATGGCTGCGTCATTGTCGGAAACAACTTTCGTGGGATAGGAATTCTTGAATGTAAGGTTATAACCTTTGATTGTTTCAAATTCAAGGCTGTGCAGCGAAGATACGCCTTCGCTCACAATGGTCAGACCGGAAAGTCTGCTATCGATGATAGTGCCATCGTAGGTGCAATCACCGTTGATATAGAGCGTTTTACTCGAAGCATTGAAGCGGAACACGCCATCCTCGAGCACGTCGTTGGCATTATCATCAGTTACGAGTTTGCGGCATATCATGAGTTCGCCCTCTTCTGGGACAGGCTCGATGATCACTTCCCTGGCCATATTGCCATCTGCATCGACCACCATTTGTGAGTTCACACTACCGGTGGCCCTGAATTGTCCGTTGGTGGGCAGTGTAATCTTTACGCCGTCGAGAGTGAGGCTGACAAATCGCCTGATGGCAGGATTAGAAGTGCTGGTGCTGATGGCATGGAGGACAGCATTACGTACGACAAGGTATTCAGTTTCCACACCCGACACACCGCCATATTCGCCTTCGGTTTCAACTCTCACATCGTCGAAGGTGAGGGTGCTGTGGTTGCGAACGATAAAGCCAGCCTCCTTCTTGGCCTTCACTGTCAGTTTGCCTTTACCTGTAACGGTTGTATTGGCGTTGATACGGATAGGCCATACGTATAAGTGCTCTGTCTGGAGGGTAACATCTTTCGTCACATTGATGGTCAGTCCGTCGATGCCTTCATTGTTGATTATTGGTGCCTCAAAGCCGATATTAAGGCTTTTGCTGACAGTGAGCGTTTTCGTGGCAGCATCGTAGGAAAAACCTCTATCGCCGAGGATGTCCTCAGCGTTGTTGCTCGTCACCTGAGTGCCACAGACGTAGAGGTCGTACTTAACCTCCCCAATCGTTACTTCCGTAGCGATGTTGCCTTCGCTATCGACGATGTTGCCGCCGTCAACAGTTCCACCTTCGGGCAGAGCGATTTCGCAGCCTTCGAGCGTGATGCTGGTGAAGTCGCAGACGGCTCCAGTTGTACCTGTGGCATGGATGGTGGAGTTGCGGACAATGAGGTATTCTTCGTCAGGGTTGCCAGCAATGCCCCATCTGCCATTTGCCTCGATGGTCATGCCCTCGATGGTGAGTTGGGCATCGCTAACATAAATGCCGCAGCCTTCTTCTGAGTCTATGGTGAGAACTCCCGTACCCTTCAGAAGTGCGTTAGCATAAAGTGCAAATCCTGAATCCTTGCATTGCAGCGTGACATCATCGACAATATCGATGATAAGGTCATCAATACGACTTAAAATAGTCTCGCCAATTTCACCCTCATCACGGATAATATCGCCACTCATGGTCAGGGTCTTCGTCTCGGGGTCGTAGCTAAAGGCTCCGTCGCCGAGGATGTCCGAGGCATTCACGCTCGTTACCTGCGTGCCGCAGATGGAAAGACCATACACCTCTGTGCCTTCAGGTAGGATGAGCACTTCCGTAGCGATGTTGCCTTCGCTATCGACGATCTTGCCATTCTCAACCCGACCTCCTTCGGGCAAAAAGATTTCACAGCCTTCGAGGGTGATTGTTCGGCAAAGGATGGCGCCATAATTCTCGCTTGAAGTAGCATGAATGGTTGAATTGCGGATAGTCAAAGCGGTTTGCCCTCCCCATATACACTGAGTTTGACCACCGTTTATTTCAATATTCATGTCTTCGATGGTGAGGGGGTTTAAAAAAGAGATACCACCGCCTTTTTCTGAACTCAGCTTCAATTTTCCATCACCAATGATAGTGGTCTTAGAATTTAGTACTATGGCATCCTGTTGATTGGTTGTTACATTCAATTCCGAATTGGAGGCTACGTTGATGGTGAGTCCTTCAATTTTAGAAAAGACGATTTTATCCGTGTAAGTACAGTTGCCGCTGACGGTGAGCACTTTGTTCTCGGCGTCGTAGCTGAATGCACCGTCACCGAGCACGTCGGAAGAATTCCTGTTTGTTACGCGGCTGCCACAAATAAAGAGGTCGTATACCTTGTAAGCATTGGGGTCATCTCCGGGCTCAATGGTCACTTCGTTGGCCTTGTTGCCTTCGCTATCGACAATGTAACCCTCCAGAACGTATCCGCCTACGGGCTGGGTGATGTGGCTTTCTTCAAGTTCAATGCCTCCTATACATTTAAAGGCATAACCGCTTTGGGTTTGGGCATGAATGGTAGAATTATGAATAGTCAGGCAGCTTCTGGTGTTAGTCTCGAAACACTCATTGAAACAATTTGCTTCAATATTCATGTCTTCAATTGTGACCGAAATTGTGACCCATGTAGATGAAGCGCAAAAGATACCACACTTACTTTCTGAAGTTATGGTTAGTTTCCCATCTCCTTTGATGGTGGTGTTTTTCGTTAAATACATGACATCCGCATTATAAAGAGACGTTGTCTTCAATTCCGAATTAGCCGTAACGTCGATGACAAGTCCTTCGATGCCCGAATTGATGATATTATTCTCTCTTTCGTACGTACAGTCGCCGCTCACGGTCAGTGTCTGTGTTTCAGCGTCATAACTGAACACGCCGTCGCCGAGCACGTCGGATGCATTCCTGTTGGTCACTCGCTTGCCACAAATGACAAGTTCGTACGGCACTACAGGATTCGGATTTTCTCCGATGCTAATGGTCAAGTCTCGTGAAGGGTTGCCGTAGCTGTCAACAATCGTGCTTCCATATACATAACCGCCACTGGGCCTGGAGACATAGCAGCCTTCGAGAACAAGGCTCCCTTCCACCTTGAAAGCAGGATCATGATCGTCCTCTGAATAGGCAAAGACGCGAGAATTACGTATAGTCAGTTGTGAGTCACTATCATTATGACCATAAAAAAGATATATACAAGAATAGTGAGCTTCTATGTCAAGCTTCATGTCTTCGATAGTGAGCGAAGAATTGGTATAGATGCCATAACCATAATCCATGGCTGATATACTCAGTTCCCCATTACCTTTGATGGTGGTATTGCCATATAAAGACAAGACTTTAAGCCTCCTTTCTCCTCCTTCATCCAGCCACAATTTCGAATCGGTCGCTACGTTGATGACCAGTCCGTCAATGTCTGAATCGATAATATTACCGGCATTGTACGTTGTACAGTCGCCGCTCACGGTCAGTGTCTGTGTCGCGGCATTGTAACTGAACACACCGTCGCCTAGCACGTCGGAGGCATTCGCGCTCGTTACCTGCGTCCCACAAATGCGCAAGTCGTAATTTGTGGTTTGAGCCTGCACAGCCAGCAAGGGGAGGAGTGCAAGCAGCACGAGAGATAGTAGTCGCTGTTTCATAATCGTAAAATTTATGGGGTTATTAATCGGAAAATTCTATGAAACATGTTAACAAGTGCAAAGATACATAAAAAGATACAAACACCAAAATAACACCACGTTTTTTTACGCATTGATATAATAGTGCCTGTTTTTTTAATGGAATCATTAGGAATTCCATGGATGCTGGCGTTCAACTCTTGGACACAAAATTTTTTCAAAATCTCACGCAAAATGATGATTTTGTGTCCAAGATTTAGATTGGTTGTGGGGGGCTTCAACGATATGGGCATAGACGAGCTATGCCCCTACACGCAATCTCGAAAGGTCGCCATTCTAAACAATCAACGTTTCCTTGTAGGAGCAAATAATGCTATGACGTCATGGACGTCCCACGGGTCGTCCCTATAAACAATCTAAGACATAGAGAGCCTAAATAATTACGCAATGAAATATCGGTTTGAACATTTTAAACATCACGCAGAGACCGCAGAGTTTAGGAGTTTTCATAACCAACTGTAGCGCAGAGAAGCGCACATTTAAGTGCGCGAGGTCACAGAGATTTTTTATGCTTATAAAACATGTTGGTTCTCTGCGATCTCGCGCACGCTCACGTGCGCTTCTCTGCGCTGTTTATTCAGGGGAATTAGAGGAGACTACTCAGCGCGCTCTGCGTTCTCTGCGTGATAATAAAATTATTGAATGAAATGTCGCGAAAAAAGGGTATGACTTAGCATAAAAAACGCACCGCAGTGTAACTTCAGTTGCACTGCGGTACGCCCCTGGTCGCACTGCGGTGCAAATTCAGATGCACTGCGGTGCAAATTTTGGCAAACTTTGATTTATGCTAACAGTTTGTTTGTCAACAAGATAAGTGTTTTACTCGTAGCGGATGGCCTCGATGGGGTCCATGTTGGCTGCTTTCTGAGCAGGGAAATATCCGAAGCCGACGCCGATGATGGTGCAGACAGCGAACGAGACGATGATGGACCACAGGGGTATGCTGGTGGGCAGGTCAAAGAGGTCGCACACATAAGTGCCTGCCCAGCCGACGATGACCCCGATGATGCCACCTGTGATGCTGATCATGATCGACTCGATGAGGAACTGGTTGCTGATGTCGATGCCACGGGCACCGACCGACATGCGCAGGCCGATTTCCTTCGTGCGCTCGGTCACCGAGACGAGCATGATGTTCATGATGCCGATACCGGCCACAAGCAATGAGAAGGCGGCTGCCACGACGAGGATGACGGTGATGGTGTCCATGGTCGAGGTCATCGTCTCCATCATCTCCTGCTGCGAGCGGATGGTGAAGTCGTCCTCCTGGTCATCCTTCAGTTTGTGGGTGGTACGCAGGATTTGCGTGAGTTCGTCGATGGCGTCGTTCGACATCTCCTCGGTGATGGCCGAGCAGACGATGTTGGAGTAGTAAGTCTGGGCAAGCAGACGCTTCATCACGGTCGTGTAGGGGGCAATGATGACATTGTCCTGGTCCATGCCCCACGAGTTGTAGCCCTTCGACTTGAGTACGCCGACGATGCGGAAAGGTATGGACTTGAAGCGGATCATCTTGCCGACAGGCTCGGCTCCGTCGGGGAAAAGTTCATCGACGATGGTCTTGCCGACCACGCAGACTTTGGCGCTCTTGCGGATGTCTTCCTCCGTGAATTCTTCACCCTTGACAACGGGCCACTGCTTGATGTCGAAGTAGTCGATGCCTTCGCCGTAGAGGCTAGTGGTCGTGTTGTTGGCACCATAGATGGCCTGACCCGAGGCGGTGACTTCGGGCGAGACATAGGTGACGAACTTCTTTTCCTTGACGATGGTTTCGTAGTCGATCGGTTTGAGCGTCTGCATTTCCGACGGGTCACGGCGCACGCCGCCACGACGGTCGGCACCGGGACGGATGGTGAGCACGTTGGTGCCCATCTGCTGGATGTTCTGCCGCACGCTCTCTTTCGAACCCTGTCCGATGGCCATCATGATGATCACGGCAGCCACGCCGATGATGATGCCGAGCATCGAGAGGAACGACCGGAACTTGTTGGCGGCGATGGCGCGCAGGGCGACTTTGAATAGATTTAGGATACTCACTTTTATTTGTTTTGATTGAACTACGTATTATTCAAATCACACGAATTCTCTTTTGTCAAGTTCATTCGTGAAATTCGTGAAATTCGTAGTCGGAAAATTATTCGTCGTTGTTCTTCGGAAGATGGGCCAGAGCCTCTTCGGCCGAGAGGATGTTCGGGTTTTCGGTGTCTTCGCGGATTTTTCCGTCACGCAGCATGATGTTGCGCGAGGAATACTGGGCAATTTCGGGGTTGTGGGTGACGAAGATGATGGTGCGGCCCTCAGCGTGCAGTTTCTGGAACAGTACCAGCATCTCGAACGAGGTGCGCGTGTCGAGGTTACCTGTGGCTTCGTCGGCGAGAATCACCGCAGGGTCGTTGACCAGGGCACGGGCGATGGCCACGCGCTGCATCTGACCGCCCGACATCTGGTTCGACTTGTGCTCCAGCCGGTCGCCCAAGCCCACGGCCTGCAGAGCCTTGATGGCTGCTTCGCGACGCTGCCGTGCGTTGTACTTTGTGTTATACATCAGTGGGAGTTCGACATTCTCGACGGCCGTTGTCTTCGGCAGCAGGTTGTAGTTCTGGAAGACGAAGCCGATTTTGCGGTTGCGCAGTTTGGCACGCTGCGACTTCGACATCTTGCGCACAGGTGTGCCGTCGAGGAAGTACTCGCCACTGGTTGGTGTGTCAAGGCAGCCCAGTTGGTTGAGCAGCGTACTCTTGCCCGAGCCCGACGTGCCCATGATGGTGACGAACTCGCCCTCGTATATCTTGAAACTGACGCCGCGCAGGGCATGCACCGTCTCTTCACCGACGATGAAGTTGCGCCGCACGTCATGCAGTTCGATGACTACCTTTTTCTCCATTACTTCTTCTGTTGCTGGTTTTGGTTGCGGTTGCGCGGCCCGGGCATGAAGGGGTTGTTCTGCTGCTGCGGACCTGCTTCGTCTTCGCCGCCTACAATCTGGAACTCTGTGATGACTTCGTCGCCCTCCTTCAGTCCCGACGTAATTTCGGTGAGGGTGCCGTTGGTCATGCCTGTCTGCACGGCGATGGCACGGAACACCTTGCCGTCCTGTTTCCAGACTTTCTGCGGGGCGTCCACATTCTCCATAGTCTCGTCGTCAGCCAGCATGGCTTCGGTGGGCTGGAAGCGCAGGGCTTTTGCCGGAACGGCAAGCACATCGTTCTTCTCGGCCGTGTAAATGGTGACGTTGGCAGTAAGACCTGGCTTGAGTTTCAGGTCGTCGTTGCGGGCAGAGATGACCACTTCGTAGGTCACGACGTTGCTCTCGGTTGTGGCTTGCTGGCGCACTTGTGTGACGTTGCCGTTGAAGACATCTTCAGGATAGGCATCGACGGTGAAGGTGACGCGCTGTCCTTCCTTCACACCTCCGATGTCGGCCTCGTCAATGTCGGCTATGACGCGCATGTCGGTCAGGTCCTGGGCGATGATGAAGAGGGTAGGGGTCGTCATGGCAGAAGCCACGGTCTGGCCTTCCTCCACCTTCTTTGCCAAAACGACGCCGTCGATGGGTGCGGTGATGGTGGCATAACCGAGGTTGGTCTTGGCCTTCTGCACGTTCTGTTGCTGAACGACAATCTGCTGTCGTGCCTGTTCGTAGGTCAGTCTGGCTTGCTCGTACTCATTGGCCGAGATGAGACCTTTGTCGTAGAGCGTCTTGAAACGCTGATAGTTGGCACTTTGGTAATTGAGGTTGGCCTGTGCGTTGGCAAGGTTCGACTGAGACGAAGCCAGTTCGCTGAGCAGGTTGGTCTTGTCGAGTTCGGCAATGACATCGCCACGGTGAACGACGCTGTTGTAATCGACGTAGATGTGGGCAATGATGCCGCTGACCTGTGTACCGACTTCAACCTCGGTAACAGGCTCAATCGTACCTGTCGCAGTGATGCTGCTGGTGATGTTCTGCTTGCGGGCGGCTTCGGTGGTGTAGGTCACTTTGGGTGCATTGCTGCAAGCAACAGTGAGGAAGTACAGGGTACAAAGTACAAAGTACAAGGATATATTCTTTTTCATAATGATAAATGATTGTTGCTGGAGATGATTTATAAGCGGATGGGATCGCCCTGATAGAAACGCAGCATGGCGAGATTGTACAAGGCTGTGTACTTCGACTGGAGCAGTTGCTGCTCGGCCTGCAAGAGGTTGTTCTTGCCTGTCGTCAGTTCGACGATGTTCTTCAGTCCCAGTCGGAACTGCTCGCTGACGAGGTCGTAGGTCTCCTGCATACTCTCGACATTGGCTTTGGCCGCTAAATACTGCTGCTGGGCATTGCGAGCGTTGAGCCAGTATGACTCAATCTGCTGATACAGTTCCTGCTCTGTGTTCTGGAGTGAAAGATCGGCAGCCTCCTTCGACAATTTTGCCTTCTGAACATTGGTGCGGTTCTGGCGATTGTCGAAGATGGGCACCGAGACGGTCAGACCTATGCTGTTGCTGAAATTGCGACGCCATTGCTCGGTCAGGTCGGTGTGGACACCGCTGCTGTTGTTTGTGCCGACGCCTGCAGTCATGCTCACCGAAGGCAGATAACCGCGACGTGCGATGTTGACATCCAGTTCGCTCTGCTCGATGCTGAGACGGCTGCTCTTGATTTCGGGACGGACGCCGTAGGCATTGGCATAGACCTCTTCTTTCGAAGGAACAGGGCTAAGCACGTTGGCATCGCTCACCGAGGGAATCGCTACGTCGAAGTCGTCCGTGCCCACCAGTTCTAGCAGTTGTTTCAGTCGCAGTTTGTAGTTGTCACACTGTGTGCGGTTGTTGATAACGGTATATTCGTCCTGACTCACCTGTGCCTCCAGTTGTTTCAAATCGACACGGGCAAGGCTGCCGACGTTGACCATCTCGGCAGCACGGTCGCGTTGCATTTTCGAGGCTTCGAGCACCTGCTCGGCCACACGTACGGCTTCGGCCTGATAGAGAATCTGGACGTACAGTTGCGTGATTTGTTCCTGAATCGAGTTGGCCGACTCTTCGGTGGCATACTCAGCCATCTCGGCCGTCAGTTTGCTCTTTTCGAGGTTCTTCTGGTTGCGGCCTCCGTTCCACACGGTCCAGTTGGCGTTCAGACCATACGAGCCGTTGTAGTTCACTTCGCTGCTTGTCGAGGTCATCGTGCCGCCCGAGAGGTTGACATACGACTGGCTCCAGGGGCGCCACGACGCATTTTGGTTGGTCGAGAACGAGAGGCTGGGCAGCAGGGCAGCACGCCGCATCTGGATGTCCTCGCGGTCTTGTGCCTCGGTCAGCCGGTTTTTCTGCAACTGGATGTTATGCTCGAGGGCATAGTCGAGGCATTCCTGCAGCGTCCATTGTCGTTGGGCCTGTGCTGTCATTGCCATCAGGGCAAGCAGCAGGGGCAGGGCGGCCATTTTCAATTTCATATTCATCTATTTTTTCACTTTTCACGATTTGTTTTTCACTTTTCACTTTTCACTTCACATTTTTCATTTCCTCTTGAACATACTCGATGGCGCGGTTCACGAAGTTGAGAAACGGGTGGGTGGTGCGGAAACTGTCGGCCACACGGCGGGCAAGGTCGGGTGCCAGGACAAACTCGTCGTCAACGCTCGTCATGAGGCCATAGACCTTGTATTTCAGTAGGTCGGCACAGGGGCTGTCGGGGTTGAAACCACGGGGCACACGCTTGAGTTTCCATGTGTCGTAGAGGTGAAAACCTGCCGTGGCAGCCAGGTCGAGGTGGTGGCGGAAGTCGTCGGTTTCGTTCTCGATGTCCTCGCGCAGCACTTGCAGTACGCTGGGCAGGCACATGTAGTCGCCGGCAGCCATGCAGTGGCCGTCGAACTCCTGTTCTCCCTTGCTGGCGCAAATCTGGAAATAGTAGCCGCTGAAGCCCGATTTCTTGCCTCCGCGGCACACATACACGCCCATGTGGTTCTTGTAGGGCGACTTGTCTTTCGAGAAGCGGACGTCGCGGTAGATGCGGTAGGTGCAGTCTTTGGCCGTGAGGCCGCGCACCGTAGGGTCGAATTCGCCGATGCGCTCGATGAGTTCTTCGGAAAAGGCGTTCCAACGCGCCTGTGCAGCCACAAATTCTTCCTTGTGGGCCATGAACCACTCGCGGTTGTTGTTTCGCTCCAACTGCCGCAAAAATGTCAGCACTTTCTTCATTCGTCGTGTTAATTATCCTGCAAAAATAGGGAAAATCTGCCTTTTTGCCAAATTCAAAATGTCAAAAGATGTGAAGAGGCGAAAGAAAACTTCTGACGCACTCACGCTGAATTTCGTCCGCAGTCGAAAAAAATTTCGTCCGCAGTTGAAAATAATTTCGTCCGCAGACGAAATTTATTTCATCCACAGACGAAATTTATTTCATCCACAGTGCAAATCCAACTGCACTGCAGTGCTTTTTCCTGCAGAACTTTGGCTGGGTCGGCAGAAAGTCGTAAATTTGTGCAGAGAACACAGCAATACTATGATTCAGGAACTTCAACTGCGCGTGCTGCCCCAAGTGGCAGCCAGCGAACAGGACATCAAACAGTTTTTGCAGGAAGACCGCGGATGGTCGATGCCGGAAATGCGCCATGTGCGCGTGCTGAAAAGGAGCATCGACGCCCGTCAGCGCACCATCTATGTGAACCTCACCGTGCGGGTCTATCTGAATGAGGAACCCGAGGACGATGCCTTTCAGCGCATTGACTATCAGAAGGTTGACGGACGTCCGCAAGCCATCGTCGTCGGCGCAGGCCCAGGCGGCCTGTTCGCTGCGCTCCGACTGATTGAGCATGGCATACGTCCCATCGTCATCGAGCGCGGAAAGGACGTACACGAGCGCCGCAAGGATGTTGCCCGCATCTCGCGCGACCATGTCGTCGATCCCGAATCGAACTACTCCTTCGGCGAGGGTGGGGCAGGGGCCTTCAGCGACGGAAAACTCTACACCCGCAGCAAGAAGCGCGGCAATGTCGAGAAGGTGCTGAATGTGTTCTGCCAGCACGGTGCCTCGACTTCCATCCTCAGCGATGCCCATCCCCACATCGGCACCGACCGTCTGCCCGGCGTCATCGAGCAGATGCGTCAGACCATCCTCCGCTGTGGCGGCGAGGTGCATTTTCAGACACGGATGACGGACTTGCTGGTGGAAGGAGATAAGGTGGTGGGAATTAAGACAGCGAGAGAGTCTCTTTTAGGTCCCGTCATCCTCGCCACAGGCCATTCAGCTCGCGACGTCTATCGCTGGCTCTATGCCAACGGTGTTGAAATAGAGGCAAAACCGCTTGCCGTTGGGGTGCGACTGGAGCATCCTGCCCACCTCATCGACTGCATCCAGTACCACAACCGCGAGGGCAAAGGGCAATACTTGCCGACGGCCGAATACAGTTTCGTCACGCAGGCCGACGGTCGCGGAGTTTATAGTTTCTGCATGTGTCCCGGCGGCACCGTCGTTCCTGCTGCCACAGGGCCAGAGCAGGTGGTCGTCAACGGCATGTCGAACGCCCTGCGCAACTCGCCCTGGAGCAACAGCGGCATGGTGGTGGAAACACACGTCGAAGATGTGCAGACTCTTGTTGGCGATGGAAGCCCACTAGTCATGATGAAGTTCCAGGAATGGTTGGAAAAACTGGCTTGGCAACAAGGTGGACGACGGCAGACGGCTCCTGCACAGCGCATGGCCGACTTCGTCAACAATCGCTTGTCGGCCGACCTGCCACGCTCGTCCTACACGCCAGGACTAGTTTCATCGCCGCTGCATTTCTGGATGCCCGACTTCGTTTCACAACGCCTGCAACGGGCTTTCCTGCATTTCGGAAAGACCTCGCACGGTTTCCTTACCAACGAGGCACTAATGATTGGTGTGGAGACCCGAACAAGCAGCCCCGTACGCATCCTGCGCGACCGCGACACCCTGCAGCACGTCCGTCTGCGTGGTCTTTTTCCCTGCGGCGAAGGTGCCGGCTATGCGGGTGGCATCGTCTCGGCAGCCATCGATGGCGAACGCTGTGCCGATATGCTGGCGGAATATATAAACAATTAAAAAAATGAAAAGATGAAGAAGCTAATGACGATGGTGCTCCTATCCCTGACGATAAGCTCAGCAATGGGGCAGGATGCCAAGGAGACGTACATGAAGGGTGTGCTGGCCCTGAATGCACAAAACTACGAATTGGCGGCGATGTATTTCGAGTCGGCAGCCAATGAAAACGTACCCGACGCGCAACTGAAGCTCGGTGGCCTCTACATGGTGGGCTACGGAGTGGAGAAGAGTCCCCAAAAGGCTGTGGAATGGTACGAACGTGCGGCTCGTCTGGACTATGCACCTGCGCAGTATGCACTTGCCCTTTCATATATCAACGGTGTGGGAGTGGAGAAAGACGATGCGAAGGCTATCGACCTGATCTTTAAGGCTGCCCAGCATGATTTCCCCGCAGCGCAGTGGCGACTTTCCACGCTCTATGAAAATGGGTGGGGACTTCCGAAAGATGCAGAGAAGGCTGCTTACTGGAAAAAGAAATACGAAGAGAATAAGGACAAAGCACAATCGCCGGATTATGTAAACGGAATGAAAAAGGAAATGGAAGCCCATTGAGCTTCCATTTCCTTTTCTTTTGTGATACTGTTTGTCGTCGGTTTAGAACTCGGCGTTCTTCGGAGTACGCGGGAACGGAATGACGTCGCGGATGTTCTGCATGCCTGTTACAAACAGGATGAGACGCTCGAAACCGAGACCGAAACCAGCGTGCGGACAGGTGCCGAAGCGGCGCGTGTCGATGTACCACCACAGATGGGTCATGTCCATGTCGCGGCGCTTGATTTCTCCCATCAGTTTGTCGTAACTTTCCTCGCGGACAGAACCGCCGATGATTTCACCGATCTGGGGGAACAGCACGTCGGTGCCCTGCATCGTCGGGCCTGGAGCTACGGCTCCCTTGTAGCCGACAGAACCTCCGTCGTCGGTATCTTGGTTCTGCTTCATGTAGAACGATTTGAACGCACGAGGATAGTCGGTCATGATGACAGGCTTCTTAAAGTGTTCCTCGACGAGGTAGCGTTCGTGCTCCGAAGCCAGGTCGTCGCCCCAGTTGCAGGGGAACTCGAACTTCTTTCCTTGCTTGATGGCCTCCTGAAGGATGTTGATACCTTCGGTGTAGGGCAGGCGCACGAACTGAGTATCGACCACACTCTCCAGACGCTGGATGAGCGTCTTGTCAATCATTTTGTTGAGGAACTCGAGGTCGTCGCGGCAGTTGTCGAGAGCCCAGCGAACGCAGTATTTGATGAAGTCTTCCTCCAAGTCCATCAGCTCTTCCTGGTCAAGGAAGGCAATTTCGGGCTCAATCATCCAGAATTCGGCCAGATGGCGCGGCGTGTTGGAGTTCTCTGCACGGAAGGTGGGACCGAAGGTGTAGATGGCCCCCAGCGCCGTAGCACCGAGTTCACCCTCCAGCTGTCCGCTCACGGTGAGTGAGGTCTGCTGGCCGAAGAAGTCGTCGTCGTAGATGATTTTGCCCTCTTCGTCCTTCTTCAGGTCGTAGAGGTTCTTCGTAGTCACCTGGAACATATTGCCGGCTCCTTCGCAGTCGCTGGCTGTGATGAGCGGTGTGTGGAAGTAGAAGAAGCCGTGCTGGTGGAAATAGGTGTGGATAGCCATCGCCATGTTGTGGCGGATGCGCATCACGGCGCCGAACGTATTGGTGCGCAGACGCATGTGGGCGTGCTGACGCATGTATTCAAAGGTCTGTCCCTTCTTCTGCATCGGATAATCGGCTGCACAGGTGCCGTAAAGTTCGATGGCTGTGCAGTGAATCTCGCTGGCCTGGCCTTGTGCAGGACTTTCAACGAGTGTACCTGTCACATGAATGCAGGCGCCAGTCGTAATCTGGCGGAGCAGTTCTTCATCTACACTGCCGGCATCTACAACGACCTGCACGTTCTTGATGGTCGAGCCGTCGTTCAGGGCAATAAAATCAACAGCCTTGCTGGAGCGGTGCGTGCGCACCCAACCCATGACATCAACTTGCTTTCCGTACTGAGTATCCTGCAGTACGTCTATGATTTTTGTACGTTTCATAAGTTTTTGTTTTGTATTTCTTTATTCAAAACTCCCCATGTGGAGCATGGCAACTTCTTGCTGTGTGAGGAAACGCCAGTCGCCACGCTTCAGACCCTTCTTTGTCAGGCCGCAGAACATCACGCGGTCGAGTTTGAGCACGCGATAACCGAGGCTCTCAAAGATGCGGCGCACGATGCGGTTCTTGCCCGAGTGAATCTCGATGCCTACCTGCTTCTTGTCTGTGTCGGAAGCAAAACTGATGGCATCGGCGTGTACTTCACCATCCTCCAGCGTGATGCCGTCGGCAATCTGGCGAAGATCGGCAGCTGTGCAGTTCTTGTCGAGGAAGACGTGATAGACTTTCTTCTTGAGGAACTTGGGGTGTGTCAGTTTGGAAGCCATGTCGCCGTCGTTCGTCAGCAGGAGCACACCCGTGGTGTTGCGGTCGAGACGTCCAACAGGATAGATACGTTCGCGGCAGGCATCCTTCACCAGTTCGAGCACGGTCTTGCGCTGCTGAGGATCGTCGCTTGTGGTAACATAGTCTTTCGGCTTGTTGAGCAGGACATAGACCTTCTTCTCGAGTGAAACGAGTTGGTCGTGGAAGTGCACCGTGTCTGTGCGCTGTACCTTTGTACCCAGTTCGGTAACGATTTCGCCATTGACTTTCACCACGCCAGCCTCGATGAACTGGTCGGCTTCGCGACGAGAGCAAACACCTGCGTTGGCGAGATATTTGTTCAGACGGATGGGTGCATCGGGGTCGTCGATATATTCCTTGTACTCAATGCGTTTCTTCATGGAATACTTCGCATTGGGGTTGAAACCGCGCTGGGGGCCATAACCGTTAGGACGCTGGTTGAATCCACCGCGTTGCTGACCGTAGCCGCCTCCACGCTGCTGGCCGAAACCACCACCGTTGTTGTAGCCACGCTGCTGGAAACCTCCACGCTGCTGGCCGTAACCACGCTGCTGGAAACCTCCGCCGTTTTGGTAGCCGCGCTGCTGGAATCCGCCTTCGTTGTCGTAGCCGCCGCGCTGTCCACCACCGAAACCTTGCGAATAGTTCTGACGTGGACGGGAAAAACCGCCTTCGCGCTGTTCGTAGCCGCCGAAGCCGCCACGCTGGTTGTTGTATTGTGGGCGCTGGCCGTAGCCTTGGTTGTTGCTACGGCTGAAGCCTTCAGGACGGAAGCCCTGTTCGCGGCCTCCGTAGTTGCGTTCGTTGGGATTGAAACGTGGACGGCGTGGACGGTCGCCCTGACCGTAACGTGAATGCTGTCCACCAAAGTTGTTTTCACGGTTGAATGACGAGTGGCCCTCACGACCATGGTTGTCATTGTTCTTGTCGTTGTCGTTAGCTTTGTCGGCGGGAATCATTTCCTGCCATTCTTCAAATTCACTCATAATGTTGTAAAAATGTTTGGTAAAAAAGAGATTAATACTATCATCCTCGCGGATGGTGATTCGGTTAAATTCCAGTGTAGTTGTGGGGCGTGATGCGACGGAGTTCGTTGAGAACTTCCTCGCTTACTTCAAGTTGTTCGATAAAGTCGTGCAGGCTTTTCTCCGTCACGCCTTCGTTGGTGCGGGTCAGCGCCTTCAGGGCTTCGTAAGGTTTGGGATAGCCTTCGCGACGCAGGATGGTCTGGATGGCCTCGGCACATACAGCCCATTGGCGGTCGAGGTCGTGGTCGATGGCGTCGCGGTTGAGGAGCAACTTGCGCAGACCTTTCAGGGTACTGTGCAAGGCAATGAGCATGTGACCGAGGGGCACTCCGATGTTGCGCAGAACGGTCGAGTCTGTCAGGTCGCGCTGCAAGCGGCTTACAGGCAATTTTTGTGCCAGATGAGCCAGCAGGGCGTTGGCGATGCCGAGGTTTCCCTCCGAATTCTCGAAATCGATGGGGTTGACCTTGTGCGGCATGGCGCTGCTACCCACTTCGCCCGCCTTGATTTGCTGCTTGAAGTAGTCCATCGAGACGTACATCCACATGTCACGATCGAGGTCGAGCATAATGGTGTTAAGACGTCGCAGCGCATCAAACACGGCTGCCAGATGGTCGTAGTTGGAAATCTGAGTGGTCCATTGCTCGCGTTGGAGACCGAGACGTTCGCTGACGAAACTATTGGCAAACGCACGCCAGTCGATGTCGGGGAATGCTACGTGGTGGGCATTCATGTTGCCCGTTGCACCGCCGAACTTCGCCGTGTACTTGCAGGCACGCAGTGTTTCGAGTTGTTCTTCGAGACGATAGACATAAACCTGTACCTCCTTGCCCAGTCGGGTAGGGCTGGCAGGCTGTCCGTGTGTACGGGCGAGCATGGTGATGTCTTTCCATTCTTCGGCCTGGTCGCGCAGTTGTTGGATAAGTTCGTCCAGCAGCGGCAGGTAGATGTCGTCGATTGCTTCTTTCAGCGAGAGCGGAACGGCGGTGTTGTTGATGTCCTGGCTGGTCAGTCCGAAGTGTACAAATTCCTTGTACGCCTGCATTCCGCCCAGTTTGTCCATCTTCTCTTTGATGTAGTATTCGACGGCCTTCACGTCGTGGTTGGTCACCGCCTCGATTTCCTTGACACGCAGCGCATCCTGCTCCGAAAAGTTGCGGTAGATGTTGCGCAGCAGTTCGAAGTTGTCGGTGTCGAAAGTAGCCAGTTGAGGCAGCGGTAGTTGGCAGAGACTGATGAAATATTCAATCTCCACGCGAATACGATACTTGATGAGCGCCCACTCCGAGAAGTATTGCGCCAGCAAATGCGTCTTGTTGCGGTATCGTCCGTCTATGGGAGATATCGCTGTCAGCGAGTCGAGTGTCATTTTGTTTTTGGTATCCTAAAAAACATTCAACAATGCGGTTCTATTCATTCTTCTTGCTGTCGCAGCAAGTCTCTTTCTTTGGTTTACGGTGCAAAGATAGCAATTATTTTGTGAAGAACAAAAATCGTCACACCTTATTTATATATACGCGCGCGTTTTTGCTCTTTTTTTACTTTTTAGTGGCTGCTGGAAGGCGAAATGCAGTATAAACTTCGATGACGACGAAGGCAATGAAAGGCACGAGCCACATGCTTCGGCGCATGTAGATGCCGAAATAGAAACCGGCAGGCAGGTGAATGGCCACGGCAGCCAACGTGAGCAAAATGTAGCTGAGAATGCGCTGGCGGTAGAGGTGTCGCACCACCGGTGTTGACAAACGGTCGGCGGCTTTCTGTCCGTCACCGTCGCTTCCAGCCATGCGTCCAATGATAAACAAGGCTGCACCCGTGGCCAGCACCCATGCTGCCATATCGGGCCATGGAAGCCACATTGCAGCACCCAGTACGACAATGGTCTCGCCGACCATCGCCAGCATGTTCAGTGTCTTATTCATCTTCAATGATGAAAACATCCTCGTTCGAACGCTTCATGAAATACTTCTCGCGTGCCACACGTCGTACGGCATCTGGGTCGCTCTTCAGTTGCTCCAGCACACGGTTGTCCTCCTCGAATTTGCGCTGTTGCTCGGCTATCTTGCTTTGAAGCGTGGCAATCTCCTGTTTACGCTTCAGACGCTCAGTGATGCTGTGCTCGCCGATAAAGCCAATACTGACAAGGAAGATGACGATAGCGATGACGTACTTAAACTTCGACAGATAGTGGCGTATGGGATGTTTCATTGGTCTAAACTAAAACTCCCCCTCTTCATCGGAGAGGGGGCGGTGGTGGTTGAGATCTCTTTTCTCGTGGGCGCTGAGGGATTCGAACCCCCGACCCTCTGCTTGTAAGGCAGACGCTCTGAACCAACTGAGCTAAGCGCCCTTTCGCTGCTTATTTTGCGAAAGTGAGTGCAAAGTTACATGTTTTTTCTTGTCCTTCCAAATGTTTTCCCGTTTTTTTTGACATTTGATAGGGTGTATTAGCATAAAAAACGCACCGCAGTGCAAATTTATTTCGACTGCGGTGCGCCTATAGCTGTACCGCAGTGTAAATTCAGTTGCACCGCAGTGCAGTTTTTTCCATATCATGAAGATGGTTTGGAAAGGCTGTGAATCGGGTGAAAATGGTTTGAAATAGCCCTTCAAATGTAAATAATAGTAAAACTATCCAAAAGAAAGTTTAACAAAGCATAAATCATTTTGTCGGACCGCGAAAAAGTTGTACTTTTGCAAAGAAAGAGACAAAACAGGTATGAACAGACTTTGGATTTGTATGTGGTCGGCCGTTGCCCTGTTGACGATGATGTCGTGTGCAGAGCAATACTCGGTGGTGGGAAGTTCGTCGGAATCTTTTCTTGACGGACGTATCGCCTATATCAAGACCATGGACGACAATACGCTCCAGACGCTCGACTCGTGCGAAGTGCTGCATGGCAATTTCCACATGGCCGGACCGCTCGACTCGGTGCGTTTTGTTACCCTCTTCATGGGCGACGACAGTTTCATACCCTTTGTGCTCGAGGAAGGTGATGTCAGGATTGAAATCCAGAACTCTCAGATACGCATTGGAGGCACACCCCTGAACGAGCGCCTCTTTGTCTTCTTCACCTCTCGTGACTCGCTGGCCATGCTGCGTGCCGAACTGCCCAAACGTGAGAGTGAAATGTATCTCGAAGGCTATTCGCAGGACGAAATTCTGGATTTGCTCTCGACCGAGCAGTTGAAACTCAACAAGGCGCTTGACAAACTGGAAACGCAATTCATCACGTCAAACTACGACAATGTGCTCGGTGTGACGTGGTTCCTCGAACTCTGCCACCGTGCCATGTTCCAATACGGCTACGCCACGACGACGCCTCAGATTGACGAAATCTACGGGCAGGCTCCCGAATCCTTCCGACAACAACCCGCCATCAAGGCATTCATGGACGAGGCAAAGTGACGAAAGCCTCTCCCCAACCACCTCCCGAAGAGGGGAAGTAAGGTAAAAACAAATAACATCGCCCTGCAATGTGCAGAAGTTTGAAATAAAACTTACCACATTGCAGGGCGATGTTTTTGCCATTCCAATCTTCCCTTCTTTGGAAAGGGGCAGGGGAGAGGCCCTACCCGTTCATTGAGAGTAGCAATTCCTCGTTGCTGAGGGTGTTCTCCAGATTTTTCTTCATGAGGTCCATGGCCTCGAGCGACGTCATGTCGGCAATGTGCTTGCGCAGAATCCACATGCGGTTGAGCGTCGTCTGGTCATGCAGCAGTTCGTCGCGGCGTGTCGATGAGGCAACCAGGTTGACGGCTGGGAAGATGCGCTTGTTTGCCAACGTGCGGTCAAGTTGCAGTTCCATGTTGCCGGTTCCCTTGAACTCTTCGAAAATCACTTCGTCCATCTTCGAACCAGTGTCAATCAGGGCTGTGGCGATAATCGTGAGCGAACCTCCGCCTTCGATGTTGCGGGCAGCACCGAAGAAACGCTTGGGCTTTTGCAACGAATTGGCATCTACACCACCCGTGAGCACCTTGCCCGAAGCCGGGGATACGGTGTTGTAGGCACGTGCCAGACGTGTGATGCTGTCGAGGAAGATGACCACGTCGTGGCCACACTCGACCATGCGCTTTGCCTTTTCGAGCACAATGCCGGCTATCTTCACATGGTTTTCGGCAGGTGCGTCGAAGGTAGATGCGATAACCTCGGCATTGACGGTACGAGCCATGTCGGTCACCTCTTCAGGGCGCTCGTCGATGAGGAGCATAATCAGATAAGCCTCGGGGTGGTTGCGGGCGATGCTGTTCGCAATATCCTTCATGAGGAGGGTCTTACCCGTCTTCGGCTGAGCGACGATGAGCGCACGCTGGCCTTTGCCGATCGGTGTGAAGAGGTCGACAATGCGGGCCGAGTGACTGTCTTTTGCATCGCCCGAGCAAAGTTTGAATTTCTCGTCGGGGAAGAGCGGAGTAAGATATTCGAATCCCACGCGGTCGCGTACGACGGCAGGGTCGCATCCGTTGATTTTCTGGATGTCGGTCAGCACAAAGAACTTTTCGCTTTCCTTTGGCGGACGAACCGTTCCTTCGACCACGTCGCCAGTCTTCAGGCCAAAATGTTTGATTTGAGCCTGATTTACGTAGATGTCGTCGGGCGAGGGGAGATAGTTGTAGTCGGACGAGCGCAGGAAACCATAGTTGTCGATGGTCTCTAGTACACCTGTCACGGTGATGATGTTTGAGAAATCGTAAGCCTTAGGTTTCTGTTGAGCAGTACGTGTGGCCGTGATGGCTTCCGTCATCGGCAGTTCGTCAATTTGCTCTGGAATAGGCTCCAGCACGGTTATGTCGTCCTGGTAAGAGTCGAACAGGTTCATGCTGCTTTGGTTGACATAGATGTCTTCGGACGGAATGTCTTGAAGTACAATAAAGTCGTTCTCTTCTTCGGCAGGTGCCGTCGTCTCTTCTTCGGCATTCGCTGGTTCAGCCTTTGCTTTTTTGCGACCTCTGGTCGGTTTTTCTTGCAGTTCAACTACTACGAAATCTCCGTCTTTCTTCGGCTTTTCCTCTTCAGCAGGTTGTGGCTCAGCGGCAGGTGCCGGTTCTTCGGCGGCAGGCTGTTCCGTTGTTGCTGCCTCAGCGGCCTTCTTGGTTTTCGAACCAGGTTTGCGACCCCGTTTCTTGGGCTGTTCCTCGACGGGTGCTTCAGGAGCGGGTTCCTTCGTCTCTTTTTGCTCGATGGCAGCAGCCTGTGCCTCTTCTTCCTGCTTTTGGGTTTCAGCCATCAGGGCCTGCTCTTCGTTCGAGAGTGAACCGAACAGCGAGTCATCGACAGCCTTGGTCACAGTTTTGTCAATCTTTTTCGCCTTCTCTTGGTTGGCCGTATAGACGCGGTCAACTGTCTTGATGCGTGTACGTTTCTTTGCGGGAGCCTTGGTTGTGGAAGACTTGTCCGCAGCCTGTGCAACAGCCGACTGGTCAAGAATTTCATAGACCAGTCCCATTTCGTCAAGACCATTCGTCTTGATACCAAACTCCTCGGCAATTGAGCGCAGTTCGTCTATGCTCTTGCCGATGAGTTGCTCTTTGTTGTAATTTTGCATAAATATAATTATTGTGTCGTTACAGTTCTCGCACAAAAAGAACATGCCACACAGCCATGCACAAAATGCACAAGCCGCCTTTGCGGTGTTCTGTTAGGGATTGAGAAATGTAGAATCTGGTTTTTGGATAGAAAAATAGAATAACATTTTTGGACACTCAGGCGTTCCAAAAAGTTCATCAGATGTTCTAAAAACGCTGCAAAAGTACGGCTTTTCGGCGAAACTACAAAGGAATTTGCTGTTTTTTTGCAAAAAAAAACGTCGTTCGCTCCGCCTTTCACTCCGAGCGCTTGGAAAAAAACGTCCGAGCGCTCGGAAATTTTCGTCTGAGCGCTCGGACGTTTTCTTCTGAGCGCTCAGACCTTTACGCGCGCGTGAGAGCGACCGAAGGCCAGATTTAGGGGGCAGGATGGAAAGAAATGGCGTTTTTCTTGAAAAAGAGCGGAAAAATGCGTATTTTTGCACACGGAATCCCGGGACGCCCAGTGTCCCGACCTCTGTAACAATGGCGACCTACACTCCATATCTCGAAGTGATGGGACTGACGAAGCGCATCGGCCATCGTGTCCTGTTCCACGACATCTCGTTCACCGTCGGTGAACGCGAGCACATCGGCTTGATTGCCAAGAACGGCACGGGCAAATCGACCCTGCTGGGCATCATTGCCGGGCGCGACCAGGACTACGAAGGGCGCATCGTCATGCGGAGCGGCCTGCGCGTGGGCTATCTGGAGCAGACGCCGCAGTTCCCGCCCGAAAGGACGATTGCCGAAGAGTGTCTGGGACATTCCGACGAACTGAAGACACGCCAACTGCTCACCCAACTGGGCATCACCGACCTGCAGCAGCCGTTCGGACATCTGTCGGGCGGAATGGTCAAGCGTGTGGCGCTGGCCCGCGTGCTGGAGACCGAGCCCGACCTGCTCATCCTGGACGAACCGACCAACCACCTCGACGTCGAACTCATCGAATGGCTCGAAAAGTTCCTCGGCCGCACCTCGATGAGCCTGCTCATGGTCACCCACGACCGCTACTTCCTCGACCGCGTCTGCACCGTCATCATCGAGATGGACGACCAGACGCTCTACACCTATCGCGGCAACTACTCCTACTATCTGGAAAAGCGTCAGGAGCGCATCGACCAACTGTCGGCCACCATCGCGCGTGCGAACAATCTTTATAAAACAGAACTCGAATGGATGCGCCGTATGCCACAGGCACGCGGTCACAAGGCCCGATACCGCGAGGAGGCCTTCTACGAACTCGAGAAAGTGGCACGGCAGCGCATCGACGACTCGACCGTACAACTCAACTTGGCCGACCGCTACATCGGTTCCAAGATTTTTGTCATGACCGATGTCAGCAAAGCCTTCGGACCCAAATCCATCCTCAGCCACTTCAGTTACAACTTCAGCCGCTACGAAAAAATGGGCATCGTCGGGCCCAACGGGGTAGGGAAGACCACCTTCATCCGTCTGCTGCTCGGCGAACTCCAGCCCGACAGCGGCCACATCGACGTGGGCGAAACCGTGCGCTTCGGCTATTACAGCCAGGGCGACCTCAACTTCCGCGACGACGAAAAGGTCATCGACATCGTCCGCAACATTGCCGAATATGTCGATATGGGCAAGTCGGGACGCATTTCAGCCTCACAACTGCTGCAGCACTTCCTCTTCACGCCCGAACAGCAGTACAACTACGTCAGCAAACTCTCGGGAGGTGAACGCCGGCGCCTGTACCTCTGCACCGTGCTCATGCGCTCGCCCAACTTCCTCATCCTCGACGAGCCGACCAACGACCTCGACATCATCACCCTGCAGATTCTCGAAGAGTACCTGCGCGAGTTCCGCGGTTGTCTCATCGTCGTCAGCCACGACCGCTACTTCATGGACAAGGTGGTGGACCACCTGCTCGTGTTCGAAGGCGACGGCAACGTGCGCGACTTCCCCGGCAACTACACTCAGTACCGCGAGCAGAAAACCCTCGCAGCCCCGACGCCGCAGCCTGTGCGCCCCAAAGAAAAGCAAAACGAACCGCGCAACCAGAACCGCCCGCGTCGCCTCACCTTCAAGGAACGGCAGGAAATGACGCAACTGGAGCAGGACATCGAACGGCTCGAAGCCGAAAAACGCCAGATTGAGACCGACCTGTCGTCGGGACAAATCAGCGTCGAACTCATCACTGCACACTCCAAGCGCCTGCCCCTCCTCAACGACGAACTCGACGCGAAGTCCATGCGCTGGCTCGAACTGAGCGAAATCGGTCAATGATATAAACAACTTTCGGAAATGTTAAAGAACCGCAGATTACGCAGATTAGCAGGATTTTTCTGTTTCTCAATTTCTCCAATTCTTGATTAACTCTTATTCAAAATGAAGATAACATCCGCAGAATTTCAGTGCAGCAGCCCCCGTGCCGACATGTGCCCAAAGACATCGCTGCCCGAGTATGCCTTCATTGGGCGCTCGAACGTAGGCAAGTCGAGCCTGATCAACATGCTCACCGTGCGCAAGAAACTGGCGCTCACCTCGTCAACGCCCGGCAAGACCCTGCTCATCAACCACTTCCTCATCAACCAGCAGTGGTACCTCGTCGATCTCCCCGGCTACGGCTATGCACAGCGTGGCAAACGGGAGATGGACAAACTGCAGAACCTCATCCAGCACTATGTCCTCGACCGCGAGCAACTCACCTGCCTCTTTGTGCTCATAGACATCCGCCACGAACCGCAGCGGAAAGACCTCGACTTCCTGGAGTTCCTCGGCGAAAACGGTGTTCCCTTCGCCATCGTCTTCACCAAAGCCGACAAACTCTCGAAGATACAAATCGGACTGAAAGTGAAGACCTATCTCCAGCAACTCGAAGAGTCGTGGGAAGAACTTCCTCCCCACTTCGTCACCAGTTCGACCACAGGCCAGGGCCGCGACGAACTCCTCGACTACATCGACACCATCAACCAGAGCCTCTGAGGAAAAAAACATTTTTTTCTTCCTGATTCCCAAGCAAATATTTGGGAGAAACGCGAAAAAGATGTATATTTGCAGGTGAAAAGAAAATTGCACTCAAATGAGGCTTTGAAAGAAAAAGCAATGTAAGTTGTAATAATCTAATCAAATTATTTTCGTTTGCCTATGACATAACCCTCAAAAAGCATTAAAGACATAACATAAGAGCGTTTGCTTTTGTTTTCTTCTTTTGGGAATCTGGACAATTCCTCTGTTGCAGAAGAATCATCAGCGTTAACGTCCATGCTGTCTGTCAGCGTGGGCTTGACTTGATTTTCTGCAACAGGCAGTCCAGAGCCTCCAAAAGAAATCACATAAGTCGGCTCCACGCCTTGAGCCAGAATAACATTTTACTTTTATTGATTATCAATATGTTACAGGTTGGCGTTTGATTCTCTGGTACCATAATGTTCCCAAGCTACAACACCTCTGGCAATTGATGTTCAAGGGGCTAAAATGAAACATTTTTTCGACCGAACGGCAATTTGCAGTTGTTAACACATCGAATTGCCGTTTTGCTGTCATCACTTTTGAATCTGTTCTTGTGCAACTGTGATAGCGTCATTACCAAGTTCATCATCGCCTACAGCATCAAGAACTTTATCTGCTAACCACAATGTCAGCATCTCCTTCTCGTCCTGATGCAAGTATTCTGCAAGCTTGATTACATGTTCGCGCTTTGCCCGTCTGTCACCTCGCTCTATCTTGCTAAACATAGGTGTATCAATCTCTAATAGTGCAGCCAACTGTCGTTGCAACACTCCTTGCTCGTCTCTGAGCTCTCTTATTTTCTTTCCAAATATCATACTTTGTTCATTTTGTCTTATACTTCGACTAATAGTTCGACTAAACTATTGGAAAATGACTACTTTTACGACTAGAAGCCTCCGACTAGTCATTTACTAGTCGTTATTAGTCTTTTTCTAGTCATTTATCCTTTTGCTAGTCATTCTTTAGTCATTTTCTAGTCATTTACATGCAAACCATAACTTTCCTCTAAGAACGACAGAGCCTTCAGTATTCATTTCGCTAAGGATATTCCCTAGTAAACGAAGGTTTTGCTCTTGGCTGTTTCTTTGGGGAAGTACATCTTTGAGATAATCCAATAAGGAGTTCTTCTTTGTGCCTTCCTCTCCAGCATTCTGGATGAACTGTAAAGCCATCTGTTTTAACTTGTCACGTTCAAGTCCTTTCACCTTGGTATATTCAGGCAATTGTTTCGTTTGCCTTGCAATACTCAGGGATATGGTCAGGTCTGGATATTCACCCTCTACCAAACCACGCTCCATAAGGTTCTTGGCATCCGTTTCGCTCAATCGGTGCCCTTTCTGCACAGCATCAAGCAAGATGCAGTCCTCCAACGACAAGTCTTTGTTCTCTTTCAGAAGTTTGGTGTACTTCTCATTGATAGCGTTACCATACAGACGGACGGCAACCTCCTTATTGGCAGCATCAATCTCATAGTCCGGCATGGGGAAGTGGCGTTTCCACTGCTCATTGAATATCTTGCGGATACCACGTTCCACTATGTCAATCATATTGAAGTTCACCATCGCATTACAAAGACACTCATTGCGGTAATGACGCTGTGGACCATGTGTTGCCAAAGCCTTTTGCAGGGAGCCAGGAATAAAACTGCCACCATTGGCGTAGTATAGGAATCCTGGATTCTCCACAAGATTGATTCTCTCTTGCAGGGTATAGTCCTGATGTGCGATACAGTTATGAAGCACTTCACGCATGGAGTAGTCATCGTATTGTTGCATCACATCAGGGAACATTGTGCCACCCGGCATTTCACGCATTGTCAGATTATGCACCTTGGCAAGTATCTGGTCAACTGTCAGGATGAATGGTGCCGTGAAGTGTTCATAGTCAACCACATCTTCGTGTTCATCACGTAGTGACCAAGTGACTCTCACCACGGCAGGACGGAGTTTGAACACAGAAACAGGCTTGCCCAGCAGAATGATAGCGGCCCGAGTGATTCCCCCATCTATCATCACCCCAGCATTGCTCAGGAACTCCTCTACCGACCACGAATTCACTTCTGCTGCAGGAATACGATTGTGTACCTTCTTGAACATCACCTTTGCCTTGGCAATGGCCACCTCATCCAAATCGTCAATCGTGGCATTGGGCACGATTACGGCGGACCAGTCGGTATCAGTGAACAAAGGTTCATCCAAAATGGCATTCAATCGTTCTTGTGTCAACTCCACCAAAGAGTCCTCTATCCGTTGCCATGCCTTATCGTGAGCATAGACAGGACGTTTGGGCAGATGTTTCGGGATATGAATCACCCACACCACCTTATGGGTGTCGTCTGTGATATACTCCTCGATGTCCAGTCCCTCGCTCGACAGATTAGTACAGCGTTCCGTCAATCGAAATATTGCCTTCTGGCGGTCATAGTTATAGGTATCTGTGCCGACAATCTCCAGTGTCTTGTCATGCACACCCACCACAAGAAAACCACCCTCCATGTTGGCGATAGCCGACACATAGGAAATCACATCATCCTTCTCATTTCCACAGAACGAGTTCTTCAGATTCTTAAATTCCTTCCACTCACACCGAGCATTTTCCTGTGGGTACTCGCGGAGCAGGTATTGTTGTAGTTCAAGTTCGGTCATATCATCAATATTAATAAAGGTCTTTGAAATTATAGTAATTGTAGAACCTGTTATGTAAATTCTCCAGTAACTGCTGAATGTTATAAGTCATTATTGACCTAGTTTAATCAGTAATGGGGATGTTTAATTGTTCTAACTGATTATCCACCAGAGTAGAAATATTCCTATTGGGATAAAGTGACTGTATCACAACAATGCCCCATCGTTTAATCTCTGTATTAGGTTTATTCATTGCTGAAAGCATTTTTAGAAACAGAATTGATGACAAGTAAACTTAACTTGTTTATCTATTCACTCCCTCCTGATTATTTTGCAACTCTCCATAAATGCTCCTTCAGCAATAATGGTTTGCTTTGGAACAACAACTGTTTTAAAACCACATAGTGTAAAAGCACCTTCTTCGATCTTTTCTAAAGAATCAGGCAAATAAATGTCTGTTAATTGCTTGCACCATGAAAATGCATCTTTCTTTATTATTTTTACGCCTTCTGGGATATGTATGTGATTAAGTTTCTCACAATCTTTAAATGTTTTCTCTTCTATCGTTTGTAAAGCCGATGAAAGCTTGACATATTCTAGATTCTTACTATAGTCAAATGCAGATTCACCCAATTTTATGACAGAGTCTGGCATCTCAATTCTTTTTACATATGACCATGCAAAAGCCGACTTTCCTATTTCAACAATAATGTCGTTTAGTATTATTTGGCTTATGATTGTATGCTCAAAAGCTGATTCTCCAATATAAATCACATGAGGGGGTAGTTCGACAGGACCACCCGAAGAAATCTCGTAGAAAGAAAATCTTCCAATTTCTTTAACAGTGGAAGGAAAGTTCATCGGCTTCTTGTCAACAATTCTATTTATGTCTCTAACAACCGATATTATCCTTGTTTTGGCTTTATCGTATAATATGCCATCTTCTACACAGAATCTAGAAGAATTGCATGAAAGATTGACATCGCAAGAAACAAAAGGATTTCCAGTAATTATTATAACCGATGCAGGTATAGAAAATGTCCCAAGATCAGTTTGCCAGAATACGAAATTGCCAATGATTTTAACCGTATTTGGTAATATGATTTGCTTGTCTTTGTAACCATTTGAGAATGAATTGTCACAAAGAATCTCCACTCCTGACTTTATAGTATATTGTTCAAGATTATCCTCAAATGAAAGAAACTTTTTCCCATCTTTAGAATAAGAAGCTTCACCTCTATCCCATTCATCATGCTCTTCGCTTTCTACTTCGCCCCAATCAATAACTTTTTCGTCCCAATCTTTTTTTGTCACAATACTAAGGCCATAGTCTTTCTTAACATTTTCGATATATTCCAAATCTTCTTTAGAAGGGGCAGTGATAGCATTCTTTCGTGAATCCATCGTGTGTGATTTCTTTTTGTCTTCGAGAACAAATATATTGTGAAGTATTTCGTCCTCACTTATACTCGTGTCCCTTAATTCGATTATAAGTTCAGAGAGTTGTTGTGACAGAATACTCTGATAATAATTCTTTAGATTTGTAGGAACAAAGATGGCCTTCAAATTATCACATCCGACGATAGCTTTTGGTTCAATAACATTTACTTTACCTTCGAAGATAATAGTTGTTAGATTCTTGCATGCTGAAATGGAGTTTTCAGCTAATGCTATAACAGATTTGGGCAGTTTGATTAACTCGACTTCACTATGGCCATTAATGGCCCCACGACCTATAATTTTAACCCCATCCGGAATTGTCTTTATTTTCTTCTCTAAGTCTATATTTGCAACATATAATGTCTTGTCAACAGAAAGGAGTTCGCCATCTGTGATTTTGAAATATGGAGTGTCGCAGCTAACTTTGTTATAATAGCCAAATGGAGCCCCAAAAGGATTGCCTGTAATATATTTTACAGATGATGGAATTGTCATATTGCGTGGACTGAGGAACATAAATGCATTGTTACCGATAGCATAAACAGAATTAGGAATACTTATTGAATGTTCGAATCTATTATTATAGTCATCATAAGCATTGTCACATATAATATGTGTCCCAGGTCTCGGATTTATGTCAATTTTCTCATTCTTTCCACCTGCACCATTCCGTGTTGACAAAAGTTTCTTTCCATCTGCACTATACATCTTTCTTGCAGCTAAGTCACGCATGACATCATTCGTTTCTGGTTTTTCTGTCAAAGCAAAAGTGGATTGATAATTTTTATATTCTGAAATATAATCTTTTTGGGGGGAAGTAGAATTTGACTCCAATTGGGATAAAATCTCCTCTGTCGTCTTTTTCTTCGGTGACCAAACAGGACGTATTGCCATTCCATGCCATCTCTGACCATTTTCTTTCGCTGACTTATTATCCTTGTTAAAAAAAAGATATTTTGCTTCATTGCGGTCGGAACTGGCAATTCCCGTCCAATAGAAACCAGCCTCTATTGATTTCTGTTCATCTACAACATTCTCACCTGTTACAGGCAAGAAGATAAAATTACCATTTTGTCCTTTTACCTTATAGCCATTAATTCCTTCAATGACAGTCCATTCCCATTCGCATTTTTCTAAAAGCTCTTTTATTTCGTGCATTTGTGGCATTCGCCAACATTCTCCCCAAAGAAATGTAGCGGCATCAAAGGTTTTAATTGCGCATATTGACAGTTCATCATTCCCAAGAATTTTATTCAAATCCCAGGACCATTTTTCGTTCAAGAAACAATCCGCATATCGAAAAAGTGTTCTTTGGTATTTATCACCCCATGCAAACTTTCCGCCCTTATCTCCAATAGTCTTTGCAAACAGATTTGTATCTGCCCACATAACAGAAAGGCCAAGATCAACTTTATTCTTTTGCCTACTCTTCTCGTCATCAAGGACGGCTTGTTTCTTATCTTTAATAGCCTTTTCTTTGACTCTTATCTCTTCTTTTTCCTTTGCGGCAATCTTTCGTTTATATTCTGGATTCGCCTCAGGATTGAACCAATAATATATCTTTGCACCAATGCCTAAAACAAACAATATAATAAATGCTAATATGACTAAACCAACAAATAATAATATGCCATTTAGTGCTCTATCAGCACCTCCTGCAACAGCGTCATCATCGTAATAATCATATTGAGTTTGACTAAATAGAAGCACCTGATGTAATAATGCTATTATAATAGTGCAAAAACGTTTGATAAAAGTCATGGTTTTCATTCTTAATTCTCCTTTCTGTTTAATCTTGAATAAGTTTCCGAAAAAAGTTCATGTGGATAGTCATCCAAAATAATATCTTCAACATTGACATCCTGTACGGGTCTATCGGGTGGACATTTTGTAGTACAAACATAGGTGATAATGTCCTCCAAAAAGCTATTACCGTTATCATTGAGTGAAAAAATACCATAGTAATAAAATTCATTCAAGTCTCTGCTCTTATTTTGAATCATCCAAAAGAATAGGATAATTCTTATTGATTCAGGAATAATGCATGACAATTCTGTTAGCCTTAGTTGTTTGTTTGCTTTTGACAAAGACTTATCATGAATGATGAAATTGATACTTAGATGCATGTATTGTATAAGATATTTTAGGCTATTGAGATCTTCTTCTGCAATAGTCGAATAATAATATATACAGACTTTTACTATCCTATCATACTGGTAATCACTTATGCTAGAAAATGGTTCCTTAAAATGTCCACATATTTTTGAATAGATAGAATCGAGTTGTACTCGTTTGCCTTCCGATAAGGAAAGTATTGTATTAACCATTATAGCAATATGCTGCTCAGTTCTGACTGTCTCATTTGTATTTCTTTGCTCACGATACGTCACATAAATGAAAGCAATAGACAGTATGCTCACACATATGGCAGCATAATTACCAAACGCTCCCCAGTCAGATGATTCTTTTGAAACATCTGCTCCCCAAAAACTTGCAAAATAGAATAGTAAAAGTATAATTACTATTCCAAAGGCTGTAAATATTATTTTCCTATCAGACATATTGCTACTTACCTTGTGCAAAATATTGATGTTACACTTTTAAACCGTCATACTATTTCAGCCTTACCACTTCGCCATTGTAGAACTCGAACTGAAACTTAACTTACCCTCTGTCCATAAACTTTTAGTTCTTGCAATTGAAATGAAGGGCAGAATCCGCATCAACACCAATTTTTCTTGTTTTTTTCAGCGGGTTCTCTTTGTTCCATATTGACATATAATATAG
>R23__coassemble_99_pt1 | contig 64856 bp, 55 predicted proteins | sample R23__metabat2_high_PE_006 | metagenome-assembled genome bin R23
CCCTAAGACCCTCCCCCAGCCCCTCCCAAGGGAGGGGAGTATATAGAAAAATCCCATGCAAACGTCCTGCTTGCATGGGATTATTTTTTTGTCTTGGAAGTAGTAACTACTCCCCTCCCTCACAGGGAGGGGCCGGGGGTGGGTCTTTCCTCTTAGGATTGCGTGGAAACCAGCCCTTCTGCACGCGTTTTTCCTGTTGGAACAATTCGCCGATGCCCCAGAAGGCAGAGAAGGCGAAAGCACGCAGAATGGCGTTCAGCACGATGTTCTCCACGAAGAAAAGCCCGACGAGCAGCGCGATGAGCCCCGCCACCAGAAACGTCCACCAGTAACGCGTACCGGTGTAATACTCCATCTTAATCACAATGGGGTGGAAGATGCCGATGATGAGGAACGTGGCCACACCAATGAGCAACCACTCGAAGTGCAGATTCTCCATATTACGACTGCGACTACAAAGGTTCCGTGCGGCCGCCTTCGGCACTGATGGGCACTTCCTTCTTGATGCTCTGGTCGAGCGAGATGAGCGTCTCGGTCGAATCCACGCCCTGAATGCCCTGAATACGTGTGTTGAGCAACTCCATCAACTGCTCGTTGTCGCGGGCATAGAGCTTGACCAGCATCGTGTAAGGGCCCGTCGTGTAGTGACATTCCACAATCTCGGGAATCTCACGCAGTTCGTCCACCACACGCTTGTACATCGAGCCCTTCTCCAACTTGATGCCCACGTAGGTGCAAGTGTTGTAGCCCAGGCTCTTCGGGTTGACATGGTAACCCGAACCGACAATGACATTCATGTCAATCAGGCGCTGCACACGCTGGTGGATGGCAGCACGCGACACTCCGCAAGCCGCAGCCACGTCCTTGAAGGGGATGCGTGCATTGCCGGAGATGATTTCCATAATCTGCTTGTCCAGTTTGTCAATCTTTTCCATAACCTTTGCTGTCTTTGTGTTAGATATTCGTAGCAAATATACGCATTATTTGTTTTGGTTGTATGGATTTTGTTCAGAAAAATACAAAAAAAGTGCCAGAATGTTGTTTTCTGGCACTTTTTCTTGTCTTTTGCTCTGCGCGTTGCTACTTCTTGCCCTTCTTGGGAGTCGTCGTGCGGAGGGTCGGCGACGGACGCTTGGCAGCGCCGTCCTGCTTCTTAGGCTCAACGGCGGGCGTCGTCTTGGCGGGCTGAGCGTCTTCGATGCCGAGGAGTTCGACGGTGAAGATGAGCGTCGAGTAAGGCTTGATCTTGCCTGTCTCACGCTCGCCGTAGGCCAGTTCCTGCGGGATGTAGAGTTCCCACTTCGAGCCGACGGGCATCTTTGTGAGTGCCTCGGTCCAGCCCTTGATGACCTGGTTGGCCTGGAATGTGGCTGCCTGACCGCGCTTGTACGACGAGTCAAACTCGGTGCCGTCGATGAGGTGTCCCTCGTAGTTGACTTTCACCTTCTGTGTAGCGGTGGGCACAGGGCCGTCACCTTGCGTGAGGACTTTGTACTGAAGTCCGCTGGGCAGTGTGATGACGCCTTCCTTCTTCTTGTTGGCTTCGAGGAACTGTTTGCCAGCCTCGCGATTGCCGCCGTACATGGCTTCGCTGTTCTGCTTCTGGCGCTCGCTCATGATGTTGCGGAACACCGTCATGGCGCTGTCCGGACGCATATCGGTCTGGCCGTAGAGGCCGGCAACGATGGCGGCAGCGACGATGCGTGCATCGACTTTCTTGTCGGGCTCGGCAGCGTAGTAGTCCTTGGAGAACTGGCTGGCCATCTGCTCGATCTGTGAGCCAATCTGCTGACCGGCGCTGTAGGCCTGGGCCTGCTTGTCGGCGGGGTCGAGGGCAACGCGTTCCATGATGCCGCGTGCAAAGTCGTCCAAATAGGCAGTATCAACGTGAAGTTGCTGCTGCATGTACGAGCGGAGTCCTTGCGACTGGCTGATGCCAAAGATGTAGGCCGTAGAGTCGCCGGCGGTCTCCAGGGCAGGTTTCTCGACGACGTAGGCCTTCTTGTCCTTCTTCTTCGGCTTTTTCTTCTGGTCGCTGGCGAGGGCAGGGTTGGCCAGCACGAGGCTGAGCACCACTGCCGTCGCAGCCAATAACATACGTTTCATCGCGGTCGTATTACTTCGTGCGTTCAATGGTGAAGATGAGGGTCGAGAACGGCTTGATCTGGCCCATGTCCTGGGCACCGTAAGCCAGTTCCTGCGGGATGGTTACTTCCCACTTCGAGCCAGCGGGCATGAGTTTCAGGATTTCGGTCCAGCCTTCGATGACACGCGGAGCACGCAGGTCAACGACGAACGGCTGTTCGCGGTCGTAGTTGCTGTCGAATACGGTACCGTCGATGAGTTTGCCCTCGTACTTCACTTCTACCTTCGAAGAGTCGGTGGGCAGGGCGCCCTTACCTTCGGTCAGCACCTTGTACTGCAGGCCGCTGGGCAGTGTGACCACGCCTTCAGCCTTGGCGTTCTTGGCGAGATAGTCCTCACCAGCCTTCTTGTTGTCGCCATACTGCGCTTCCATGCTCTTTTCCTTGAGGGGCTTCAGACGCTCCTCAAACTTCTTGAGAGCCTCTTCCGACGTCATCGTGGCCTTGCCCTTAAGACCGTCGGTCAGACCTGCGAGCAGGTTGTTGATGTTGAGTGTCTTGGTCGAGTCGTTGCCATAGACTTCGCTGGTCAGGCCCTTGATCATCTGCTGCACCTGCTTGCCCACTTCGAGGCCCTTGAGGTAAGCGTTCTGCTTGGCGTCCTGGTCGTTGAGGGCACCTTCCTGCATACCGCGGATAAACTCGTCGATCTGTGTCGAGTCAACGCCCAGCTGCATTGTCATGTACTGCTTCAGACCGTCTGCCTGTCCGACACCGAGTTCGTAGGTCAGCGAGTCAACGTCTTCTTTCAGGTCAGCCTGCACGTTCTTCTGGCAGGAGGTGACCATCATGGCAGCAACTGCGGCTGCCAGAAACATCATTTTCTTCATTGCTTTGATTTGTTTTTTAATGGGTTATAAAAGTTCTATGTTCAATTCTTAAAGCACGTCAATCAGTTCGACGTCGAAGATGAGCGTGGCGTAGGGAGGAATCATGTCGCCGGCACCGCTCTCGCCGTAACCAAGCAGGTAGGGGATGTAGAAGCGGTACTTGGCGCCTTCGCTCATCAGCTGCACACCCTCCGTCCAGCCTGCAATCACTTGGTTCAGGCCGAACACGGCGGGTTCGTTGCGCTTGTAACTGGAGTCGAACACCTGTCCGTTGATGAGTGTGCCTTCGTAGTGGCAGCGCACCTTGTCGGTGGCCTTCGGCTTCTTGCCCGTACCTTCCTTCAGCACCTCGTACTGCAGGCCGCTCTTCGTCGTGACGATGCCTGGGCGCGTCTTGTTGTTCTCGAGGAACACACGGCCCTCTTCCAGCGCCTTCTTGCCCTGCTCAGCCTTTTCGGCCTTCAGCACCTTCTCCTGTTTCTCAAAAAACTCATTGACAATCTTCTGGGCCTCCGAACTCTTCACTTTCAGTTCGTTGCCCTGCAACATGTCGGTAATCGACTGGGCGAAATCCTCGACCACGAGCACGTCCTTCAACCCCATCTGGCGGAGTTGCTGGCCGATGCCCAGACCGAGGGCATAACTAAGTTGATCCATTCTTTAACTTTTTACTTACTAAATAACGGTTGATTTCGGGAAAAAGCCCAAAATCGGTGCGAAGGTACACATTATTTCTCTGAACATCAGCACAGACGCCTCGTTTTTATGTTATTTTAACGTGCAAGGCGCGTTTTGACTGAAAAACAGCCCCTCTTCGCGGCATTTTCCGACCTTCTCCGACCTCCACGCCAAGTACTTGGAAAAAACACGCCAAGCACTTGGCGTTCGAACGCTAAGTGCTTGGCGTAAAAATTCCAAGCGCATGGACGTAAATTTTCTGTTGTCTGAAAAAATGCGTAAATTTGCAGCCGAAACCAAACGAAACACTATGCTGACAAAAGACGAATGCGACCTGATGCACCGTTCGATGCACGGCACGATGGTCGAAAACATGCAGATGCGATTCATTCCCAGCGACGACGACGTGGCCCGTTGCGAGATGCCCATCACCGACCGTGTGCGCCAGTATCGCGGCGTGCTCCACGGCGGTGCCTACCTGGCGCTGGCCGAGACGCTGGCGGGTGCAGGCAGCCTGCACGTCATCGGTTTCGACATGACGGCCTCGGTGATTGGCACCGAGGTCAGCGGCACACACCTGGCCATGTCGCCCTCGGAGGGCAACGTCTATGGCGCTGCGTCGCTGCTGCATGCCGGTCACAGCACACATGTCTGGGAGGTGCGCATCACCGACAAGGACGGCACATTGCTCTCGGTCGAGCGAGTCACAAACAGGATTTTGTGGCCGCAGAAAGGATAATCCCCTATTTCAGGTAATCGTCGAAGTAGCGGCTGATGTGCTCATGCAGATGCACACGGTCGGTACCCATCATGTTATGCCCGTCGCCGGGATAGGTGAAGAGGTCGGGATGGGTACCTGCGTCGATGCAGGCACGGATGAACGACAGCGTGTGCTGCGGGACACAGGTCGGGTCGTTGCCGCCAAAGATTATGAGCAGGCGGCCACGCAGGTTGGCGGCCTTGTTGAGGAGCGACGTCTCGGCATAGCCTTCGGCGTTGGTCTGGGGCGTGTCCATGTAGCGTTCGCCGTACATGACTTCGTAGTATTTCCAGTCGATGACAGGTCCGCCGGCCACACCCACCTTGAAGGCGTCGGGATAGGTGGTCATGAGGCTTGTCGTCATGAATCCGCCAAAACTCCAGCCGTGTACGCCGAGGCGGTCGGCATCGACATACGGCAGCGACTTCAGATATTCGACACCCTTCATCTGGTCCTTCATTTCCTCGACACCGAGGCGGCGGAAGGTGGCTTGTTCGAAGGCCAGTCCGCGATGCTCCGAACCACGGTTGTCGAGACAGAACATCACGTAGCCCTTCTGTGCCATCCAGATGTCCCAGCCGCGTACACCGTAGTGACGGCTGCTGTCGATGTTGTGGGCATGCGGTCCGCCATAGACGTAGATGATGGCGGGATACTTCTTCATCGGGTCGAAGTTGGTCGGCAGAATCAGCCTGTAGTAGAGGTCGGTGACTCCGTCGGCAGCCTTCAGCGTACCCACTTTTATTTCAGGCACGGCAAAGTTCGCCCAGGGTTCGGGAGCCGTGAGCAAGTTGGTCACCTTCGGTTTTTGAGTCGTGACAAGGTCTATGCGGCGTCCGACCTTGGTGTCACCGCCCCACGTCCAGTTGTCCACGACCATCGTTCCGCTTTCGCTCAGCGAACCGTTATGCCAGCCTTCGCGGCCACCGACAACGTGACGCTTTCCCTTCATATCTACGCTCCAAAGACTCTGGCCTATCGTCTCGCCTTCATTGCTGGCATAGATGATGGTTTTGGCGGCTGTGTTGAAGCCCAAGACATCGATGACTTCATATTCGCCGCGTGTGAGGCAGGTGAGTTTTTCAGGTTTGTCGAGCGAGCAGAGGAACAGGTGGTTCTGTCCGTCGCGGTTGCGGGTCTGATAGACGAACTTCGTGTCGTCCCAGGGCAGGAACTGAATCGGGTGCAGCGGTTCGACGTACTTCTCGCTGCGCTCTTCAAGGAGCGTACGGATTTTCTGGCCCGTCACGGCGTCGTAGGCATCGAGCGTGGCGTGGTTCTGGTCGCGGTTCAGTTCGATGAGGTACAGAGTCTTCTCGTCGGGACTCCACGCGATGTTGGTGAAGTAACGGTCCTTGGGGTTTCCCGTCTGCAGATACACGGTTTTCTCGGTCTGCACATCATAAATGCCGACGCTGACCTCGTGGCTCGTCTCGCCAGCCATGGGGTACGGATCGGGGTCGAGCACGGCACAACGCGCGCTGATGTCCACCTGCGGATACTTCGTCACCATCGACTGATCCATGCGGTAGAAGGCGAGCCGCTGGCCTTTGGGACTCCAGAACGTGCCCTTCGTGATGCCGAACTCGTCGCGGTGGACGCTTTCGCCATATTCCACGTCGAGGCTGCCGTCGGTGCTCACCGCGCGTGTCCGTCCGTCGCTGTCCGTCACATAGAGGTTGTGCGCCTTGACAAAGGCGAGGTTGCGCGACTTCGCGTGCCAGTCCTCAGCCGAGGCGGTGGTGTCCTGCGGCTGCGACCACACAACACTGCCTTTCGTCCAGTCAATCAGTGCTTTATAGGTGGGTTGCGACAGCATCACCAACGTCTCGCTGGCATAGGGGAACTCAACCGTGTACAGATGGCGCACCAGGGGCAACTTCGCCGCCTTGAGTGCTGCGTTGATGTCGTTGAGACGGAACAGCGCACCCTTTTTCGTGCCGTCCTCCGTTATCTCCCGCACCTCGTCCATGTCCTGTTCCATGAGCCGTTCGCCCCACCACGTCGTGTACATCGTCTCGGGATAGGATGCCTGGTAGAACGTCGCTCCGCCTGGTATGAGGTCATCGAGCGTGAAGGGGCGGTTGTTTCTGATTGTTTCCTGTGCCATAAGTGTCTGGGTAGTAAGCAGTGCCACAAGGGCTGCCATCATGGTTGTTTTTGACATATTGATGTTGATTGTTTATATGGGTATGCTAATGATTGGAAAGTTAGTGACCCCTCCGCCCTTTCAGGGCACCTCCCCTTTCCGGGGAGGAGTTCCTGACAGGTCATTTCAGAAACAGATTGTTTGAAACTCCTCCCCGGAAAGGGGCAATTGCACGTTTGCGTTCAAGCAATTGGGCGAAGCGACGGAGGGGTCACTAACTCTCTTTTTCTTTTGCTTCTTTCTTTTCTTTCAATCGCAGCTTCAATGCTTCGACAAAGTTTCCCTGAGGCTGTGCGAAGATTTGGGAGTTCTCGTACCGCCCTACTTCGATGCCATGTTCACACTGGAGGTATCGCGTTCTTTCCGCATCGTGCTCGACGCCGTCGTATTGGAAATGCGACTCGCCGTCCATCTCGATATCTAGCCGCAGTTCTGGGCAATAGAAGTCGAGGATGTAGGGACCGACACTGTATTGGCGCCGAAACCTGAGACCATGTACCTGGCGATTGCGAAGGATGCGCCACATGGCACCTTCGGCAGGTGTTCCGTGTGTGCGCAACTCTCGTCTTTGTTCCATCTTCTCCGGCAGATTGTCGAGTGGATGGCTGATGGGGATATAAGGCATGGGCGCGATGCGTTATGACCGAAAGTTAGTGACCCCTCCGCCCTTTCAGGGCACCTCCCCTTTCCGGGGAGGAGTGCAGAAGTCGCTATTTTCGCCGCAAAATTACGGAAAAATATGCGGTAAAATGAATTTTCACGGATTTTTCCTTGCAAAATGCAAAAGTTTTCTCTATTTTTGCCTGTCAAAATGAATAAACACGAGAGTTTTTTAATTTTTTTATCCACAAAAAATCAATGCTTATGAAAAAGTATCTTGCTGAGTGCATCGGTACGATGGTACTGACACTCCTGGGCTGCGGCACGGCCGTGAGCCTGAACTGCGGTGTTGACACTGCATCGGTAGTAGGCACCGCCATGGCCTTCGGTCTGTCCGTAGTGGCTATGGCCTATGCCATCGGCGGCATTTCGGGCTGCCACATCAATCCCGCTATTACGCTGGGCGTATGGCTCAGCGGCCGCATGACGGGTAAGGACGCCGTAGGTTACTGGATTGCCCAGTTCATCGGCGGTATCATCGCTGCTGCCATCCTGTTCGGCATCGTCAGCGTTGCTCCCGAACTGGCTGAAGGCACGAAGACAGGTGCCAACGCTTGTCCGAACGGCAACATCGCCCTGGGCATCATCGTCGAGGTTGTCCTCACGGCACTCTTTGTATTCGTGGTTCTGGGCGCTACGTCGAAGACCAACGGTGCGACGAACAACTTCGCCGGCCTGGCCATCGGTCTGAGCCTCATCCTCATCCACCTCGTAGGCATCCACTACACGGGCACGAGCGTCAACCCTGCCCGTTCGTTCGGTCCTGCCCTCTTCGAAGGTGGTGATGCATTGGCACAGGTTTGGGTATTCATCGCTGCTCCGCTCGTAGGCGGTGCCATCGCTGCCCTGCTGTGGAAGTGCGTAAGTTGCGACAAAGAAGCATAACGTAAAATTTATAGGGTATATAATCGAAGTGAGGTGCACTGGTCCGTGAGGGCAGGTGCACCTTGTTTTTTCAGATGCTGAAAAGCATTTTTTTCAGGCGCTGAAAACCGCCAAAAATTGCACCGCAGTCGAAATAAATTTGCACCACAGTGCGCCTATAGCCACACCGCAGTCGAAATTTATTTACACTGCGGTGCATTTTTTGCGTACCTTTAAGATAATTTTTTGTATCTTTGCAGACAGAACTTATATATTATATACGCACGTATGGCTGACATTGAACAAAACACCGAACTGAACGAGACGAACGAACCGCAGCAGACGGTGACCGACGAACCGCAGGAGGTCGTCGAACAGATGGAACTCATGACCAAGGAGGAGGAGGCACGGCTGCCGAAGATGCAATTGTGGGAACGCAAATTGCTCGACTTCTCGCTTCGCAACAATTTTCTGAACCTCCGCATCCGCGGAAAGGTCATTCCGCTCGTCTGCGACAACATCGCCGCACTGGAGGACCTGCTGCAGGACGGTGGCAGCCTGACCATCAAGGCAAAGACCGACGAGGCGGGACAGGCCAAGCCGAATGTGCTGATGACGGGACTGGACGAACGCGAACTGGAACTGGCGCTGAAGAACCTGCACCGTGCCGCCCGTGTGGCCATGGAGGAGAACGGTGCCAACACGCTGTTTGTCGTGCTGGGCATGCTCCACTGGTACGAATCGCCGAAGACAGAGACGCCACGCCTCGCACCGCTGCTGCTGATGCCCGTCGACATCGTCCGCAAGATGGGCGGCAAGTACGAGGTGCGCATGCGCGACGAAGACGTGGTGCCCAACACCACCCTCATCGAGATGATGCGCCAGCAGTTCGACGTCGATTTCTCGCCTCTCAAACACCTGCCCATGGACGAACACGGCGTCGATGTGCCGGCCGTCCTCAACATCGCCCGCGAGGCTGTGAAGGAGAAAGCCCGCTGGACGGTCGAAGAGGAATCCGTGCTCGGACTCTTCTCGTTCAACAAGTTCGTGATGTGGAACGACCTGCACAACGGGGCTGAAAAGATGAAGCAGAACCCCATCATCCAGACGCTGGTCGAGGGCAAACTGGCCGACGAACTGATTCAGAATCAAGAGAAGCCCGGCGAGGAAATCGACGCGAAGAAGGTCGATGTCAGCGACGAGCCACGCACCTATGCCGTGCCGCTCGACGTGGACAGCAGCCAGTTGGAGGCCGTCATCGAGTCGGGCGAAGGTCGCTCGTTCATCCTCTACGGACCTCCGGGCACAGGTAAGAGCCAGACCATCACCAACATGATAGCCAACGCCCTGTACCACGGCCGCCGCGTGCTGTTCGTGGCCGAGAAGATGGCCGCTCTCAGCGTGGTCCAGAAACGTCTGCAGAAAATCGGCATCGGCGCTTTTTGCCTGGAGATGCACTCGAACAAGGCAACCAAGACGCACTTCCTCGGCCAAATGGAGGAGGCGCTGGAGGTGGCCCACAAGCAGTCGCCTGCAGAGTATGCGGCGCTGTCGCAGCGTCTGTTCGAACAGCGCAAGCAACTCATCGCCTACATGGACGCCCTGCACACCCCAGCGGCCGACGGACTGTCGCTCTACGACTGCATCACCGGCGGACTGGCCATTGGGCTCGACCCCATGACGCTCGGCAACTTCGACACCAGTCTGACGAAGGAGCAACTCACACAAAAAGCAGAACAGTTGCGCCAACTCGACGCCCTGCTCGACCTCACGGGACGTACCGACGAACATCCGCTCAGAGAACTCTGCATCACCGACACCAGCGTGGCCGCAGGTCGTACGCTCTCGGCCCAAATCACTGAAGCACAGACACGTCTGGCAAAAATCGGTACACTCACCAACACTTACCAGCAACTCAAAGAAGTCAGCGCACGTGCCACGGCACTCAAGAACGCCACCAGCGGCGTCACGTCGGTCTATGGCAACCAAGCCCTCGCACTCGACCCCGTGCTCACCCGTACCCAATGGCAGCAGACGGAACTGAAGTGGTTCCTACCGAAGTTCTTTGCCAAACGCTCCATGCGCAAAATGCTGAAAATGCAAGGATGCAACGTCGATTGGAACAACATACCCAACCTGTGCGACCGCCTCGATGCTTATAAGACAGCACAGCAGCGCCTGCAGGAAACGGGTGTGCAGCCTGTCGACGACGTCTGCGCATTCGTGGCCGCCACGGAACAACTCAACCCCTCGATCGACTCACTCACCGTGCCCGAAATCGCCGAAGCGATGAACCGTTGGGCACACCACACCGACCTGGCACACGACTGGGCGCTGTGGTCGGTGAAGCGTCAGGAACTGGAACAGAATGGACTCCAGTGTGCCGTCAACTACATCATGCAGCAGGGTGCGACGGGTTCCGAAGCCGCCGACGCTTTCCTCCGTGCCATTTACGAGCGAAAGGCGGAAAGCATGATCGACGCAAACCAGCAGTTGCAGATGTTCAACGGACTTTTGTTCGAGCAGATGATCGGCCGCTACCGCGACATGGCGCGCCAGTTCCAGGAACTCACCAAGCAGGAACTTTATGCGAAACTCGCCTCGCGCATCCCTAATCTCACGCTCGAAGCCGCAGCCAGTAGCGAGGTCGGCATCCTGAAGCGCAACATCAAGTCGAAGGGACGCGGCACGACGATTCGCCAACTTGTCGACCAGATTCCGACGCTCCTGCCGCGCCTCTGCCCTTGTATGCTCATGTCGCCCTTCAGCGTCGCACAATACATCGACCTCGAGCGCGACCCCTTCGACATCGTGATGTTCGACGAGGCCAGCCAGATGCCGACCAGCGAGGCAGTGGGCGCCATTGCCCGCGGCCGAGCACTCGTCTGCGTCGGCGACCCCAAGCAGATGCCGCCGACGTCTTTCTTCACCACCCAGGTGAGCGACGAGGAAATGGCTGCCTACGACGACATGGAGAGCATTCTGGACGACTGCATCACCCTCTCGCTCCCAGCACGTTACCTCACCTGGCACTATCGCTCGAAGCACGAAAGCCTCATCGCCTTCAGCAACAAGCAATACTACGAAGGCAAACTCTTCACTTTCCCCTCGGTCGATGACCGCCAGTCGAAGGTCAACCTCGTACACGTCGACGGCGTCTATGACATGGGAAAGACGCGCCAGAACCGCGCCGAGGCCGAAGCCATTGTGAAGGAAACCCTGCGACGCCTCGCCGACCCCGAACTTTCGAAGCGCAGCATCGGCATCGTCTCCTTCTCTAAGGTGCAGCAGGACCTCATCGAAGACATTCTCGAAGAGGAACTGGCCAAGAATCCGAAACTGGAAGAGAAAGCATACGGAGGCGAAGAGCCTATCTTCGTGAAGAACCTTGAAAACGTGCAGGGTGACGAGCGCGACGTCATCCTCTTCAGCGTGGGCTACGGTCCGGACAAAGACGGCAAGGTGTCGATGAACTTCGGACCGCTGAACAATGCAGGCGGCGAACGTCGTCTGAACGTGGCCGTCAGCCGTGCACGCTACGAAATGATGATTTTCTCGACGCTCCGTCCCGAACAGATCGACCTCAACCGTTCGCAGGCCGAAGGTGTCATCGGTCTCAAGCGTTTCCTCGAGTTTGCCGGTGGCAGCACCCTTCACACCAGTGCCTCGCAGCAGACAGCCGAGCACACGACAACGTCGGCCATGGTCAACGCCATCGCTGCCGAAATCGAGACGCTGGGCTACAAGGTAGATAAGAAGGTGGGCCGTTCGAACTTCAAAGTCGATCTGGCCGTCGTCGATCCCAAGGACGAAGGCACCTACTGCATGGGCATCATGATCGACGGTCGCACCTACTATCAGACCAAGACCCAACGCGACCGCGAGATATGCCAGCCCTCCGTGCTGTCGATGCTCGGCTGGAAGATTATGAAGGTATGGTCAGTCGATTGGTTCCTCAATCGCGACGCCGTCCTCCAGCGCATCCGACAAGAATTGGAGGGAGGTGCACCCGACACGAAGGCACAGACCGCCACCGTCGAGGCCGCACCCGTGGCCGTCGTATCCGACACCGACGAAGAACCCGTGCCGCAGGACTGGCAACCTGTCTCTGTGGACAACCATGCCCTGCCCTACACCCGTGCCGACGTCAATGTGCAGCAGGGCGAATGGTTCATCGAAGAGATTGAGCGGAAGAAGAAAACCCTCGACACCCAGATAGCGAAAATCATCGAGACCGAGCAGCCCATCACCTTCTCGCTGCTCTGCCGCCGCATGGCCGACGTGTGGCAGCAACCCCGTGTGACGCCACGCTTCCAGAAACTCGTCGAGAGCCACCTGGGCAATGCCTATCTCGACCCCGAGGACCGCGCAGATGCACCCTACTACTGGGCCTCGTTCGAGCAGTCGCTCGGCTACGAGAAGTTCCGCACAGGCTCGGGCCGTGACATCGCCGACATCCCCCTTGTCGAGGTGAAAAACTGTCTGCGTGTCGCCGTCGAGCAGATGGTGGCCTGCCCCGCCGACGACCTCAAGCGACAGGCAGCCCGCATCCTCGGCTACAGCCGCATCACTCCGAAACTCGTCGCCGTGTTCGACCGCGCGTTGGCACAACTGCAGAAGACGGGCGTCGTCACGTTCGAAGGCGGCGTTTACAAGATGCGCGGCTGATTTTTTCAGGCCCCAAAAACCACTAAAAATTGCACCGCAGTCGAAATTTTTTTCGACTGCGGTGCAACTATAGGCGCACCGCAGTGCAAATTTAATTGCACTGCGGTGCGTTTTTTGACGGTTTTCAGACCCGATTTTCTTGGGAAAAATTTGGTGAAATGGAAGATAAACCGTAATTTTGCCACCAGTTCGGAAGAGAAATGCCGAGCCAATAAAAAGCATTCGCTATTATTTCGCGCATAGCCAAAAAGCCTCGCACACTTTTAATTGGTATAAAAAGCCTCGAAATAATAAGTGACGGATGGCTCGTTGTGGGCCCTCTGTTCCAGCTGTTAGTAGTGATTGCACACGTTTCGGCGTGGTGCATAAACAGCTGGACAGGGGTACCGATGCGAGGCTTGCCTCTTGCTATGCGCAAAGTGCATCACGCTCTTTGCGTAATGGCGTGATTGATAGTTAATGCGCAACTATCAATTAATATGCCTACAAATAGTAATCTTGGCACAGCAAGAGCAGCGAAGAACGACGAGTTCTATACGCAGTACCCCGACATTCAGACGGAAATAAACGCCTATCTGGACTACGACCCCAATGTGTTTCGTGGCAAAACCGTGCTGTTGCCTTGCGACGACCCCGAATGGAGCAACTTCACGAAGTTTTTTGCCCAAAACTTCGAACTGCTGGGCTTGAAGAAATTGATTTCCACCAGTTACGCATACGAAAGCAAGAGAGTCAAAGGCCCCATTCAATTGACGCTGTTCGAGACCGAAGCCCCGCAGTTTGATGCGGAAAAGACACCGACACACGGCAAAATCTTCGTGCTCGACCGTGACGTTACGGGTGACGGACGCATCAACATCGAGGACCTGCAATGGCAATACCTCGAAGGCGACGGAGACTTTCGTAGCAAGGAAATCAGAAAACTTCGCGACGAAGCCGATATCATCGTCACAAACCCGCCATTTTCGCTGTTTAGGGAGTTCGTGGCATGGTTGATTGACTCTGGAAAACAATTTCTGATTATAGGCAATATGAATGCCATCACATACAAAGAAGTTTTCCCGTTAATAAGAGATAATAAAATTTGGATGGGGGTAAGTATTCATAGCGGTGACCGAGAATTTGGTGTTCCTGAATATTATCCACTTGAAGCATCAGGATGGCGAATTGACGAACAAGGTAATCGTTATATTAGAGTGAAAGGCGTTCGATGGTTTACAAATCTTGACCATGGTCGTCGTCATCAACCCCTCAAATTAATGACAATGGCCGATAACCTCAAACATAGCAAACATAAAGAGATAAGGGGGCGAAAGGAATATGAGCGTTATTATCACTACGATTATTTGGAAGTACCTTTTTCGGATGCTATTCCCTCAGATTATTATGAAATAATGGGAGTACCAATATCTTTTCTTGATAAGTATTGCCCAGAACAATTTGATATATTAGGAATCAGTTTAACGTACGCTACAGTAAAGCCCGAAGGACTACCAAAATCAAAACAAGGAGGACCTGCGTTTTATATTAAACGCGACAATGAATACGATAGATTATACGCAAGAATCCTAATCCGCAAAAAGCAACCACAATGAAGACAGAACGAAAGATATTTACCGTCGAGCAGATTTGCGACGGCTTCGAGTACAACGAACTGGAAGGGAAAGGACTGTATGGCATGGCGGGCCAACTGACCATCCAGCCTGAGTATCAGCGCAACTACATCTACGCCGACGGCAAGAAGGACGTCGCTGTCATCGAGTCCGTACTGAAAGGCTATCCGCTCGGATTGCTCTATTTCAACAAGGTTGAGGACGGAAGACTCGAAGTGCTCGACGGACAGCAACGCATCACCTCGCTGGGACGTTTCCTGAAAAACAAGTTTGCCGTCAAAATTAACGATTTGGAGCAAATCTTCGACGGACTGGACGAAGGCAAGCAGCAGAAAATTCTCAACACCGAACTGCTGGTCTATATCTGCGAAGGAGAAGGAGAGAATGCCGAAGAGGAAATCAAAGAATGGTTCAAGACCATCAACATCGCAGGCATTCCCCTCAACCATCAGGAAGAACTCAACGCCATCTATAGCGGACCTTTCGTCTCGGCCTGCAAAGCCGAGTTCTCGAACTCACAAAACGCCAACATCCAAAAGTGGGAGTCGTATGTGAAAGGACCTGCCAACCGCCAGCAGTTCCTTGCCACAGCGCTCGAATGGGTGAGCAAAGGCAACGTAGATGGCTACATGTCGGCCCATCGCAAAGACAACAACATCAACGAGATTAAAACCTACTTCAACACCGTCATCGACTGGATAGACAGCAAGTTTGACGACGTCTATAACGAAATGCAGGGACTGAACTGGGGCGAACTGTACGAACGATTTCACAACCTGCCGCTCAATCACTCGGAATTGTCGGCAAAGGTTCAGGAACTGATGCACGACGACTTTATAGGGAATCGTCGCGGCATCTTCGAATATGTGCTGGGCGGCTGTCAGGACACGAAACTGCTGAATGTGCGACTGTTCGACAAACCTACCATGCGCAAGGTCTATCAACTGCAAACCGAAAAGGCCAAAGCGGAAGGTGTGAGCAACTGCCCACACTGCGCAATGGGGCACGAAGCCAACCGCCAGCGTATCTGGAAACTGGAGGAGATGGATGCCGACCACGTGACGGCATGGAGCAAAGGTGGCAGTACGAGCATTGAGAACTGCCAAATGCTATGCAAAACACATAATCGCGCAAAAGGAAACAGGTAATATTCTTTCAGACGAGGGCCAACACGGTGTAGGACACGATGATGTAGCGGAGGGTCTTGCCTACGAAGGTGGTGGAGAGGACAAACGCCCAGTTGGCACGCATGATGCCGAGGGCAATCGAGATGGCCGAACCGAGGACGGGCAAGAAGGTAATGAAACCCATCCATCCGCCGTAGCGTGCCACCCATCGCTTCGCACGCTCCAGTCGACGGGGCTTCACTTTGAGCCAGCGTCCGATGGTCTCGGGACTGCCCAGCAGCCCCATGCAGTAGTTGAACATCGACCCTGCGGTGTTGCCGATGGTGGCCGAGACGAGCAGCAGAAAGGGGTCCATCGACGTGGTGGCGAGCAGTGCTGCCATGACGGCCTCGCTGCTGAAAGGAATGAACGAACCTGCGAGAAACGAGGCAAATCCCATGCCCCAGTAGCCGTAGTTAATAAAGAATTCGTTAAAGGCTTCCAAAGTGAAAAGTTATAAGTTAAAAACTAAGATGGGCAGGATGCTGGCACCGAGTGTGAGGACCGTAAGGATGATGACGATGATGTTCTGCACCTTGCCGTAGGACTGGGCGCTGAAGTGACCGCTCATGATGGCGGCATTAACCAGGCAGAGCGGCAGAATGAACAGTGCATGCTGAGGCTGGAGCAGCAGCCAGGCAAAGGCCATGCAGCCATGCAGCAGAACGACATAATAATGGTAGCGCGTACGGGTCTTGTCGAGGTGGTGATTGCGTAGAAAATCGACGCTACCGACGACGAAATGGACAAATGCCAACGCAGCGACGACGATGTACATCAGCGTCCACGACGAAAAGTCGGGCCACTCGATGCGCATCAGTTCGAAAAACCTGTCGGTGAGCAGCGGCATCTGGTCGGTGCAGTAGCCGTAGGTGAAGAGGAAGCAATAGGGGGTGATGATGCCCAACAGCGACGCCACCCACGCACGGAGACTCATCGCACGGAGCATGACCTGCGAAATCCAGCAGACGGGCACAAAATGCAACAACTGCGGGAACACCAACGACGAGACGCTGATGGTGAGAAACGTCAGATAACTGAGCACCGTGGCACGTGGCCGCTGATAGGAGGCAAAGAGGGGAAAGTAGGCCACGACGCCGCACAGCAAGATGAGATGGGCCGCCTGCAGTTCGTGCAGCATGACTGCCGAGGCGAGCAGCAGCGCCAGTGTGCTGCTGATCATGCGGCTGTTGATGCGTAAGAGGACAAAGGCATTGCTCAGTTCGGTCTGAAGATAGACACAGACGGCACAGGCCAGAAAACCGAACGGCAACAGCAAGGACCACGACTGCGCCTGCAGCACCCACGCCACGAGGGCAATCATCGCAACGACTGCCAGTGTGAAACGTCCCTGTGCTATGGTCCTTTGAAACATCCTATTTCAGGTCGCTGCCGATGTCGCGGCGGAAGTATTTTCCTTCGAAGTTGATGACCTGAGCCGAACGGAACGAGGCAGCAAGGGCCTCTTCGCGGTTGGCGCCATAACTGCTCACAGCGATGACACGGCCACCGTCGGTGACAACTTGCTCGCTGCCGTCGGCGTCGGCCTTGACCTTCGTTCCTGCATGGAAGACGATGCTGTCCTGCACGGCATCGAGACCTGTGATGGGGAAACCCTTTTCGTAGTGACCAGGGTAGCCGCCGCTGACGAGCATGACGCTCACAGCGGTGCGCGGGTCAATGCGGAGTTCGCGTTCGCAAAGGTTTCGTTCGGCAACGCCACAAAGCAGGTCCACGAGGTCGCTCTCGATGCGCAGCATGACGCTCTCCGTCTCGGGATCGCCCATGCGTACATTATACTCAATGACCATCGGGTCGCCGGCTTCGGCACACGAATAAGCGCGGTCCACACGGATGAGGCCGAGGAAGATGAAGCCACGATAGTCGATGCCTTCGGCTTGCAGGCCCTGAATCGTAGGACGGACGATGCGCTCCTCCACCTTCTGCATGAAAGTTGCGTCGGCAAACGGTACGGGCGACACACTGCCCATGCCGCCGGTGTTCAGGCCTGTATCGCCCTCGCCGATGCGTTTGTAGTCCTTTGCCACAGGCAAAATCTTGTAGTCACGGCCGTCGGTCAGCACGAAGACGCTGCACTCGATGCCGCTGAGAAACTCCTCGATGACGACACGGCTGCTCGCCTCGCCAAACATGCCGCCGAGCATCTCTTCCAACTCCTTCTCAGCCTCTTCGAGAGTAGACAGAATCAGTACGCCCTTGCCGGCACAAAGACCGTCGGCCTTCAGCACATAGGGCGGCTGCAGCGTGCGCAGAAAAGCCTTGCCTTCGGCGAGCGTGCTGGGCGTGAAAGTGCGATAGGCAGCCGTGGGAACGCCATGGCGCTGCATGAAGCCCTTCGCAAAGTCCTTCGAGCCTTCGAGTTCGGCACCCGCCTTCGACGGACCGATGACGGGAATGTTTCGCAGCGCGTCATCCGCTTGGAAGAAGTCCTGAATGCCCTCTACCAAAGGGGCTTCGGGGCCTACGACCACCATGTCGATGCGTTCGCTGAGCACAAACTCGCGAATGGCCGCAAAGTCCGTCGCCTTGATGTTGACATTCTCGCCCACAAGTCGCGTTCCGGCATTGCCTGGAGCGATGAAAAGTTTTTCTACGAGCGGACTCTGGCTGATTTTCCACGCCAGCGCATGTTCACGTCCGCCACTGCCTAAGAGAAGGAGTTTCATACCGTTATTTCAATAATTGAGGTCCACAAATTGCTTTGCAAAGTTACGACTAAACCTGTGCAAAGCAAAGGAAATGTGAATTTTTTTTGGTTTTTCGTCGGTTTCGTCGTAACTTTGCAATCAATTATGAACGACCGACAGATAGTAGAATCCCTGTTGCGGCACGATGAGTTTGTGACCCGCCTGTTCTTCTACCGCAATCTGCGCCCACTGCTTGTGAGCCTCATCCAGCGCCTGGGCAGGGACGGACAGCGGTGGGAGTACGACGAAATGGTCAGCGAGCTCTATGCCCTGTTGCTCGAAGACGATGGCCGCCGGCTGCGCACCTTCACGTTCAGTTGCTCGCTGTACCAGTGGCTGAAGGTGGTGGCCCTGCACCATCTGACAGCACGAACCGACACGGTGGTGATAGATTCTGTGTCGAAAGAGCCTCTCTATGAACGGGCTGCCGAAGAAGAAACCGTCGAAGCCGACTCGTCGGCACGCGAAGACGTGGAACGACTTCTTCAGCAGATGCCGAATCAGCGCTACGCCACCGTGCTCCGACGGCTCACCCTCGAAGGCTATTCCAATGAGGAGTTGGCGCGCGAGATGGACGTCAACATCGCCAACCTCTACAACATCAAACGCCGTGCCATGGCTCAATTGAGCGAGGTGGCACTCAATGACAAACTATGGGCATCAGATACACCAAGAAACAAGAAAATCCGGAAATGAAGAACGTCGCCGACCCCTGGCACATCATCGGAATGGACTTTGGAAGCAAGCGTCCGCTGACCTCCCGTCAGACGCCAATCGTTGCGCTGGCAGGCGGGCTTTCCGATGTAGAGATTGCCACCTACCTTGACGGTAATGCCAGTCCCGACCTGCAGATGCGCGTCATCGAAGCCGCAAGGACTTCGGAACCGCTGCGTCTGCTGCTGCAACGTGCGGCCGAGATTGACGACGACGTCGAGCAGATGATGCGCAAAGGCGATGTGAAAAATCTTCCGCTCACAGCCATGGCCGCCTCCGAGCCCGATGCAGGCACCTGCGGCCAGCACTGCGAAGAGTTTATCTTGAGTCGGCGCGGCATCGTGTTCGACGAGGCAGAACTCATCAGCGTCGCCCGCGAACATGGTTGGCTGCAAGAAGGCGGCACACGCATCGGCGACCTGGGCAATGTCCTGGAAAAAGTAGGTCTGAACGTGACGAAGGAGTTCGACTACAGCATCGATGACATCGACCGCCTGCTCCGCGAAGGCAAGGACGTCATTGCCGTGGTCGACGGCGGCGAACTTGTCGGCGACCGCAACATGGAGCGCATGGAGGACAAGTATATCGGCGAAATCCCCGACCATGCCATCGTCGTGACACATGTGGACCTCGAGCAGCAGACCGTCGAGGTGTACGACCCGCAGAGCGAGAACGAACGCGACACGTATCCCATGGAGCAGTTCCTCGATGCGTGGGAAGACTCAGGCAGGTATTTAGTCGTGGTGGGATAATGACAGAAGACGAACGATACATCCGCCGCTGCATCCAGTTGGCGAAGAATGGTCAAATGACAACGGCTCCGAACCCGATGGTCGGAGCTGTCGTTGTTTGTGACGGACGCATCATCGGCGAGGGCTACCACGTGCGCTGTGGCGAGGCCCATGCCGAGGTGAACGCCCTGGCGTCGGTGCGTCCCGAGGACGAGGCCCTGCTGCCGCAATCCACCATCTACGTCAGTCTGGAACCCTGCAGCCACTTTGGCAAGACGCCGCCCTGTGCCGACCTCATCATCCGCAAAGGTCTGCGCCGCTGTGTCGTCGGCACCGTCGATCCCTTTGCCGAGGTGCAGGGCCGTGGCATCCAGAAGTTGCGCGATGCCGGCATCGAGGTCACCGTCGGCGTGTGCGAAGACGAGTGCCGCGAACTCAACAAACGATTTTTCACTTTCCACCAACAGCACCGACCTTTCATCACGTTGAAATGGGCGCAGACAAGCGATGGATATATTGGAAGTCCAATGTACAAAGTACAAAGTACAAATCATCGGCTGCACATCTCCAACACTTTAACACTAATCCTTTGCCACAAGCGCCGTGCCGAGCACGAAGCCATCCTCGTGGGCCGGCGTACCTGGGAACTGGACCAGCCGCGTCTCGACGTGCGTCACTGGGTAGGCCGCAATCCGCGCCGCTATATCTTAAGTCACACGACGGGCGACATCGCCACCCTGCTCCATTCGATGTGGGCCGACGGCGTGCAGAGCCTGCTCGTCGAGGGAGGCCGTCAGACCCTGCAAGGTTTCATCGACGCCGGTCTGTGGGACGAAGCCTTCGTCGAAACCGCTCCGTTCTGCCTCAACGCCGAGGGCACACCTGCCCCACAACTTCATCACGCCGTCCTTCGCGACACCCAACTCTTTGATAATCACCGCATAGAAGAGTGGCGAAAGGTATAGCCAAATCCGTCAAAATTTGCACCGCAGTCCGTCTGAATTTACACTGCGGTGTGACTATAGGCGCACCGCAGTCGAAATTTATTTGCACTGCGGTGCGTTTTTTTATGGTTTTTGGATTCCGAAAAATGACGAAAAATCGAAATCTCCGAACAACATTTTCGAAGATTGACGTGGAGAAACAGCGCCTTTTTCACACATTTTTCTACGTTTCCATGTTTTCCCGAAATTTTTCCATGGGCAAGCAAAAGGTAAAAACATGTAAACCACAGATTATAAACAGATTAAGCGTTTTTGCCATACAGTCATTTTTCCATGGGTGACATGGTGTGGCAATGAAAATAAAGTCGTAACTTTGCCATCGAGAAAATCCAAAAACCATGATACGACTCCGCCATACCCTCATTTTTGTATCCTTGTTGATGCTCGTCTGCACGAGTTGTCACCGAACGACGGCCCGCCAACTGCTCGGCGAGGCTGAGATCTTGCTTGAACAGGACAGCCTGCTCCAAGCCTCGACACTCCTACGAAAAGTCGTCGCTCAGGCAGAGACCGAAGCCGACTGGCACACGCTGTACATCGGACTACAACGGCAGGCAGAGGCTGTCGCATGGAGCAACACCGACGAGGCATTGGGACTGATGCTTCAGGCACTCGACGTCTATCGGCAACACCCCGACAACGAGCGCAACCACGTCATGCTGCTCGACTATGCAGGCACCTACGCCGCGCAGCAGGCCTACAACGACGACAAGCCGTTTGACCAGGCGCTGCAGTTCACGCAAGAGGCCTGCGAGCTGGCCGACTCGCTCAACGACAATGAGTTACGCAGTCAGACACTCACCACGCTGGCCAACATCCATTGGGCAATGGAACAATATGACGAAGCCCTCGACTGTGCGCGACGTGCCGACTCGTTTGCTGTGCCATCGACCGCACGCGCAGCCCGTCAGGTGCTGGCACGCTGCTACCTCAGTTGTGACTCGCTCGCACAGGCGGAAGCCATTTATAAGAGTATGCCCACCGACGACGACGTCCACATGACGTACATCGTCCAGAGCAACCTCGCCAGCATAGCCGTCCGCCTTCGTGATGCCGAGGCTGCCGAGGCAGCCGTCGATTCCGCTTTTGAAGAGGCTGAGCGGCTCTATTTCAACGCGTTGGAGCAAAAAGACGACTACTACCAGGCCATCATTCAGCAGGAAAAACACAACGACAACCTGCGCCTCTGGGTGACGGTGTCCGTATTTGCCATCGTCCTGTTGCTCGCCCTGGCAGCCGTGCTTTACTATCGCCTGCGCTACAGCCGTCAGCGTCAGAAGTACCGCCTCCAACTCATGACACAGGAAGCCCGTCAGCAACAGGAACAACTCACACAGGCACAGGAAGTGATACGATTCCTGCAACAATACATCCTTCAACGGTCGGAAGTGCTGCAAAAACTCAGCGAATCGAACGAACAACATGTCAGCATCAGTCTCCGCGAATGGACCGACGTGGAACGCATCCTCGACGCCATCGACGGACAGCGCATGGCCCTTGTTCGCAAACTATACCCCGACATTCGCGATGAGGACATCCAAATCTGCATCCTCGTCCGTCTGCAACTCAGCAACCGTGCCATCGGCAACATCTTCAACATCACCATCTCTGCCGTGCAGCACCGCAAAACCCGCATCAAGAAAGAAGTGTTTGGCGAACAAAGTCCCGACGTCACCCTCGAACAGGTGCTCGAACGGCTACCTATCGTCAGCGCAACGATACTCTAATGATTCCTCAACAAGAATAAGTGATGACTCATAAAAGTATATTATATCTTGCATTCTCGCTTCTTCTATTTTCCTCATGTGAAAATCAGGATGATTTCGATGATGGAGCACAAAACCAGAAACGTGCTACAGAAGTGGCTGTGACAGGTGCCGTCATTCGGAATCACACGAATTATGTAGATATAACAGGTAGAGTCAATTGGTATTTATTAGACGACGATGTACGGAGCACTGCCGAATATGGTATAGAAATCTCATTATATGCCTCCTTTGATGACTATAATTCTACAAGATATCAACCCCTTTCTGAGAGTAATGGCTTGTTTTTGTGCAGGTTTACGAAACTGAAACCTAACAAACAATACTGGTATCACACGTATGTGCAAGTTGGTGACAAGGTGTATTATGGAAAAAGAGCGACGGTGACAACTCCGGACAATCCCCTCATTCCTGCACACCTGTATGTTGACTTAGGACTGTCAGATGGTACACTTTGGGCTACATGTAATATCGGTGCGGAAGAACCCTATGAAGACGGAATGTATTTCGCATGGGGTGAGATTGAAGAAAAAAATGAATATAACCTGTCAACCTATAAATGGTATGGTATTCGCGGCTGGACAAAATTAGAAATCGGTGGCTATGAAGAGGTCTTCGGCTATGTCAAATATAATGGAGGTGATTTCCGTTTTCTATGTTCTGAAGATGATGCAGCCACTGTTTTGTGGGGTGATGAATGGCAAATACCAACAAGAAAACAATTTGAAATATTATTGAAAGAAACCACACAAGAATATAAGAAATACGATGGCGTTTGGGGCTTGGTGATAAAAAGCAAAAAGAACGGTAATTCCATATTCTTACCAGCAGCGTCACAAAAAGAAAAAATTGCTAATCAGTCAAATGACAGATATGGTAAAAAGGAAGACTGCAAGGGTTTTTACCGAACAAGTGAACTAAATTTGTACGTTCAATATGAAGACACCTTTAGTTGGTTTGTAGAAGATCATGTTTATTGCTTGTGTTTTGATTATGCAGGGAATGAAATAAATCCATATCAAGAAAGATATACAGGCATGCCTATCAGACCTGTGAAATCTGTTGTCGTACAAGAATAAACGTCAGAAGATGATCCTTGGGTCAAAAAGATAATTAACAAGATTGTTCAACTAAAAAACAAAACGATTATGAAAAAGTTAGTCTTTATTTTGGCTTGTATGCTGTCGGTGACGGCTATGCAGGCACAAAGTCTTGTTCTGAACGGAGATCTTCCCGCCAGAGACGGCTCGGGAAACTGGTATCAAATGGCTTATGGGTACGTGGATAGCACTGGCCCTCAGCAAACACAGGATTTCGCAGGAAAGACGTATTACCTCATTAGATGTGCAACTCGTTTGGTATATCCAGACTGGTATCTCAACTATCTCCGTATTCCCAATGGAGAAGCTGGGCCTGGCACAACCCTGTACTATCGTCAGGAAGACGGTAAAACCTATCGGTATAACAAGGAAGCTGAAAAGGAGGAGCTCATTATGGACATCAATCTTGATAAGGGTGATGAGTTTATCCGTCCCAACGGCGAAAAATTGGTTGTTGAAGACATCACAGACGAGAGCGGAGTGAAAGTCCTTCACCTTAAAGGGACCAAGGCAGATGACATTTGGCGCTCTGACATCGGTTCTGTTTACTACGGCATATTACCTTCTGCAGATATTATTCCAGGACTTAAATTAGAGCGTATTACATTCGATGCAAAGTATGCCTATGTGGCTGATGTCAATGAAGACCATATCAAAACGGCAACCTACAATTATAAAGGAACTGATCAATCTGCCGCATCTATATGGGGACGCTCTATGGGTGTATTAAAGTATGCATTTGAGGGTGATGTGCTTCACGTTACAGGACGTGCCATAGCATGGGGTGAAGTAGATCATATTATGGAATGTCTGATAGATAACGACAATAATGTATTTCTCACAATTAGATCTGTTGATTTACATGGATTCAGTAACTATCTCTCTGAAGTGGATGTAAAATTCAGTGGATTCAAGACTGGCATTTACAATGTTTACGGCCAAGCCATGGAACCGGTGACATTGGAATGCAAAGCACAAGAAGTAGACTACCGTCCCTTCATCGAGGAAGGCAAGGTGTGGAAGGTGGGAGAGATTAATACAGCTCATTCTATAGACGAAACATACTGTCTGCATTATTACTATTTCGATGGAGATACTGTTATTGACGGTAGAAACTTCAAAAAGATGATGTGTCATGATGTTGTGAATGAAAAATATCCTTTGGACGATGGCTCGCTGGAAGCCACTCGCTATGTTGGCGCCATGTATGAACAGCAAAAGAAAGTGTATATCATTATTCCAGATGAAACAGAGCCTGTGCTGCTATATGATTTTAGCCTAACATCAGGAAAAACCGGATACGTCGCCACCGGAGGATGGACTTCTGATTTAAGCGAAATAAAAGTCACATCAAAAGCGTATGTCAACAACGAGAACTATAAAGGAAATTATTTAGAATGGATAGTATATGATGTTGCCACAGGAGAATGGGAAGAAAGTAGTCTTAATGGATGGATGGAAGGCATTGGCTACACTATAGAACCTATTCATAATGGGGTAGAGAATATCATTTCATCAAGAATTACTACACTCATGCAATGTACCGTCGGCGACGAAGTCATCTACTACAATCCTGACATCATCGACGGCGTGAATCCGCCTGACGAAGAGACAAAGAAGCGCATCGACTTCACGCATATCGAGAAGCCACGTCCAAGAGCGCCACACAGAGCAGCAACAGAGGAAAGCGTATCTCTCAATGGTGAATTTTCCACTCGCTTACTCGACCTCCAACTCGGTGACATGAGCGACACGTACGATGTTATCATCACCGACGATGCAGACGAGGTGGTCTATCAGAAGACCGTCCGTGCGGCTGACGTTCTTGCTCTCAACATCGACATCAGCGAATGGGCAGCACCCTCGTACACCATCAACGTCGAGAACGACTACGAGCAGTACGTCGGCACCTTCGAACTGACACCGACAAGCATCGAGGAGAAGTACCAAGAACAAAGTATAAAGAACAACGATGTTTATGACTTGCAGGGCCGACGTGTGATCGACTCCTCCTCGGAAAGGGGAGGTGCCCGTAGGGCGGAGGGGTCTCTTACAAAAGGATTGTATATCATCAACGGCAAGAAAGTGCTGATAAAGTAAACAGAGTTTGTTTGACAGATAAGTTCAGGGGCTTGGAAGATGGTTTCCAAGCCCCTGAGTGTATGACCCTATTGGATGTTTTCTACAAAAATTGCCCTGAAAACACCCTAAAAAACGTAAAAACTGCTTAAATCTCGGTAAAATAGGTATAAAATCCGTTAAAAGTCACTTTGCAATTTCCGTAGCACAAAATTTGTTTGTAATTTTGCATTCGTAAAAGACTGCGCCCATAGGTACACACGGGCGCAATGAAGCTAAAAACGGACTTGAAAAGAATGAAAAATATACTGACCAAGGCAGGGCTGTTCGTGGCCTTGACACTGACCGTCGTCTCCTGTCTGAAAGACAAAGAAGTGACTACCTATCCGCAATGTGCCATCACGGCATTCACGGTGGGCAACATCACGACCAAGTTTCACACGAAGACGCGCGACGGACTCTACGACAGCATCTACACACGTGTCATCGACGGACGTACCATCGGATTCAACATCGACCAGGTGAAGAGCGAAATCGAGTCGGTCGACTCCATCATCAACTGGGCCGACATCAGCCGTGTCGTCCCGACCGTGACCTACTCGGGACTGCTGTTCTGCAAGCAGCGCGGATGGGAAGACTACTACTCGTTCACGTCGGGCGTCGACTCGGTCGACTTCACGCAGGACGTCGAATTTCTGGTCATCTCGAGCGACCAGCAGAACTCACGCGTCTATAAGGCCAAACTGAACAAGGCCAAGATTGCCGCCGACTCGCTCTACTGGACCGACTTCGCCTCGACAGGCCTCTCGCTCGAAGGACCTCACCGCAGCATTGCGCTCGACCGACGCATCTATACGTTTGCCGCTGGCGGAGGCACACCCACCGTCACCACGCTCGACACCGAGAACCCCACGGCATGGACCGCTCCGACGGCGCTGACGGGCTGTTCGACCACCATCGACGTACACACCATCGTCGTCTTCCAAGACCAGTTCTACGCACTCTCGACCGACGGCCAGCTCTACCGCTCCGGTGCCGACTCGCAGGGCGCCACATGGACAGCCGTGGGCTCGACCACACTCGACCGCCTGCTCTGTGCCGACAAGAATTATCTCTATGCCTACGACGGCATCCATATCGTCCAGACGTCCGACCTCAGCACATGGGAACCCAACGGCTCGAGCGACCTCGACCTTCTGCCCGAATCGCCGGTACAATCGGTGGCCTACTCGACTCAGACCAACGCTGGTATGCAGCACGTCGTCATGCTCGGACTGACGGGCACGACCGAAAAGACCGCTGCGACATGGTATAAGGTTTCGGCCGTCGAAGACGACATCGACCAGCCCTGGAGCTACGTCCCTGCCCCCAAAGGCACGTTCGTACTGCCCGCCCTGCAGAACCTCACCATGGTGCGTCTCGGCACCCAGTTGCTGGCCTTCGGCGGTGCCGATGCCAACACAGGCGACACGAAGACAGCCTACAAGACCCTCTATGCCTCGACCGACCAAGGACTGTCGTGGCATCCCTATACCACCAAGATGCTGCTGCCCGAAAAACTCAGTGAACACCTGGACCAGGCGGTCACGGCCGTCGTCGTAGGTGACCAGTTGTGGCTCATTCAGAGCGGTGGCAAGGTGTGGCGGGGACTGATTGGCCGCAGTAACCCATAGGCACATGACAAGACTACGGACCATACACGCAATGCTGATGGGGTGCATCCTGACGATGCTGCCCACCTCAGCCGTCCGGGCACAGGAACTCGAGTATGCCCTCGAACTCGGTGTCAAGGCAGGTCCGATGGTCTATTTCGGCGACGCCAACTATGGTTCGCCCCTTAAAAACATCAACGCCTCGGCCGGCATCTTCGCACGCTACAACCTCAACCAGCGCATGTCGCTCAAATTCGACGTCGCCTACGGAAAAATCAGCGGCGACGCATCGAAAGGCAACAACAAGTTCCCGGCCAATCCCACGCAAGAGTGGAAATTCAGCAAGCCGCTGGTCGATGTCGCCTGCCTGTACGAACTCAACTTCTGGGCCTACGGCACCGGCGGCAGTTACAAAGGCTCGCACCGCCTCGCTCCCTACATCCAGATGGGACTCGGCGTGACGGCCTGCAACAAGCAAGTGGCATTAAACATTCCGCTGGGCATCGGCGTCAAATATAAGTTCGCACCCCGCTGGAACTGCGGCGCCGACTTTAGCGTCCGCTTCACCACTGGCGACAAGCTCGACGGCATCGAGGACCCCTACCGCATCAGCAGCGGCGCCTTTAAGAACAAGGACAGCTATGCCATGTTCATGTTCTACGTCGCCTACGACCTCTGCCCCAAGTACCGAAAATGTAACAACGAATAACTCATGTATTCAGAACAAGTAGATAAGAACCGCCTTCCGCGCCACATTGCCATCATCATGGACGGCAACGGACGATGGGCCAAAGCACAAGGCAAAGAACGCACCTACGGCCACCATGCCGGTGCACAGACAGCACAGGACGTGGTCAAAGCCGCCGGTAAACTCGGCATCGACTACGTGACCCTCTACACCTTCTCGACCGAGAACTGGAACCGACCTGCCGCCGAAGTGCAAGCCCTCATGTCGCTGCTCATGGAAAACCTCGTCGACAAACTCTTCATGGAGTACGACGCACGTTTCCGCGTCATCGGCGACCGCAGCCGCCTCTCGCCCGAAATCCAGAACGCCATCCTCCAACTCGAGGAGACGACGAAGAACAACAAGAAGACCTGCATGGTGATGGCGCTGAGTTACTCCTCCAAATGGGAACTCACCAAGGCCACACAAGACATTGCCCGCGAAGTGCAGGCTGGAACGCTCCGTCCCGAGGACATCACCGAAGAGACCATCGCCCAGCACCTCGACACCTACGGCATTCCTGACCCCGAACTGATGATTCGCACCGGCGGCGAGGAGCGCATCAGCAACTTCCTGTTGTGGCAGTGTGCCTACAGCGAATTCTACTTTACCAAGACCTACTGGCCCGACTTCAACGAGGAAGAACTCTGCAAAGCCATCTGCGAATACCAGCAGCGTCAGCGCCGTTTCGGCAAGACAGGCGAACAAGTCGAAGAAGCCAAGTAATCCAACGAGACACTCTACAGAATGAAGATAAAGAAAAACCTTTTCCTGTCTGCGCTCATCCTGCTGCTGGCCATACCGGCACAGGCACAGCAGGACACAGATAACCCCACCGTCGTCTATGGACAGCCACGCCGTCTGCCCATCGGCGGCATCACCGTCGAAGGAGTCGACAACTACGAAGACTATCTGCTCATCGGCATCTCCGGCCTGTCGGTCGGCGAAGTCATCGACGTGCCAGGCGACGAAATCACCGCCGCCGTGAAGCGTTACTGGAAACACGGCCTGTTCAGCAGCGCACGCATCGAAGCCGAGAAAATCGAGAACGACAGCGTGTTCCTGAAGATTGTGCTGGCCACTCGTCCACGTGTGTCGAGAGTGAACATCACCGGCGTGAAGAAGTCGGAACACACCGACCTGGAGCAGAAGATTGGCATCGTCAGCGGCAACCAGATTACGCCGAACATGATCGACCGTGCCAAACTGATCATCAAGAACTACTTCGACGACAAGGGCTTCAAAAATGCCGAGGTCAACATCCTTCAGCGCGACGACATCAACAAGAAGGACCACGTCATCGTCGACGTCAACATCGACAAGAAGGAGAAGGTGAAGGTCAACCACATCTACGTCACAGGCAATGACAACCTGAGCCGCAGGAAGATTCTCGGCGGACCCTTCGGCGGCGGACTTCTGAAGAAGACGCACGAGAACAAGTTCTCCAATTTCCTACGCTCGAAGAAGTTCATCAACGAGAAGTACAAGGAGGACAAGGAGCGCATCATCGAGAAGTACAACGAACTGGGCTATCGCGACGCTCAGATTGTGTCCGACAGCGTGGTGGACCGCGGCAACAACACCGTTGACGTCTATATCAATCTGGACGAGGGCCAGAAGTACTATGTACGCGACATCTCGTGGGTGGGCAACACCATCTATTCGACCGACGCCCTCAACCGTCTGCTCCGCATGGAGAAGGGCGACGTCTATAACATGAAGCACATCAAGCAACGCCTGGAGGGCGACGAGGACGCTGTGTCGAACTACTACTACAACCAGGGCTACGTGTTCAACCACGTGCAGTCCGTCGAGGTGGGTGAGGAAGGCGACTCCATCGACCTGCAGATTCGCATCACCGAGGGAGTGCAGGGTACCATCAACAAGATTAAGATATACGGTAACACGCGTGTCTATGAAGACGTCATCCGTCGCGAACTGTCGCTCAAACCGGGCGACCTCTTCTCGATGGACGCCTTCAAGCAGTCGTATCAGGACATCGCTCAGATGGGACATTTCGACCCTGAGAAAATGGACTTCAAGCCTGTTCCCGACCCGAACACGGGCTTGGTCGACATGAACCTCGGCCTGACGCCCAAGGCGAGCGACCAGATTGAACTTTCGCTCGGTTGGGGCTACACAGGCGTCATCCTCAAGGCAGGCATCAAGTTTACGAACTTCTCGATGCGCAACCTGTTCGGCAAGAACAAGAACCGACGTGGCATCCTGCCGCAGGGCGACGGCCAGCAGTTCGAAATCAGCGCCTCGACCAACGGCTCCTACTACCAGTCGTACAGCGTGTCGTTCTTCGACCCGTGGTTCGGCGGCAAGCGTCCGAACTCGTTCAGCGTGTCGGCCTACTTCTCACGCTATACCGACGTCAACTCCAACTACTACAACTCGTCGTACATGAACTCGTACTACTCGATGCTCTATGGTTACGGCAACTACAACAACTCCTACTACAACAACTACGGTTCGTACTACGACCCCGACAAATACATGCAGATGTTCGGTCTGTCGCTCGGATGGGGTAAACGTCTGACGTGGCCCGACAACCGCTTCTCGCTCTCGGCCACGCTCGCCTTCTCGCGTTACATGCTGAAGGACTGGGAATACTTCCTCATCACCGACGGTAACTGTAACAACGTGAACCTGACGCTGCAACTCTCGCGCAACTCCATCTCCAACCCCATCTTCCCACGCTCGGGTTCGCAAATCTCGCTCAGCGTCAGCGCCACACCGCCCTACTCGCTCTTCGACGGCGTGGACTACAAGGAACTCAGTTCGCACACATCGACCGCCGATGCCGACCGCATGAAGAACCTGCAGAAGATATACCACTGGATCGAATACCACAAGTGGAAGTTCACCAGCCGCTACTTCACACCCCTCTCGTCGGCCCAGAAGTGCTTCGTGCTCATGGCACGCTTCGACTGCGGCTTCCTCGGCCACTACAACCGCCACAAGCGCTCGCCCTTCGAGACCTTCTACATGGGCGGCGACGGCATGTCGGGCTACACCTCGTCCTACTACAGCGAGACCATCGGTCTGCGCGGCTACGACAACGGCTCGCTCACACCCTACGGCCAGGAAGGCTACGCCTACTCACGCATGTCGCTCGAACTACGCTACCCCTTCCTCCTGCAAGGCTCGACCAACATCTACGGCCTCGCCTTCGTCGAGGGCGGTAATGCCTGGAACAACGTCAAGAAGTTCAACCCCTTCGACATGAAACGCTCGGCAGGTGTCGGCGTCCGACTCTTCCTCCCCATGGTCGGCATGATGGGTATCGACTGGGCCTACGGCTTCGACAAGGTCTTCGGCTCGAAAAGCTACGGCGGAAGCCAGTTCCACTTCGTCCTCGGACAAGAATTCTAACCCCGCAGAAATATGCCGAAAAATGCACCGCAGTCCAACTAAATTTACACCACAGTGCGCCTATAGCCGCACCGCAGTCCAAATTCAGACAGACCACAGTGCAAATTTCGCCCAACTTGAGACAATAAATTTAACAATCACATTTCAACAATGAAACAGACACTCATCACCCTCGCGCTCGCCATGACCACGTTCGTGGCAGCCAACGCACAGAAGTTCGCGCTCGTCGACATGGAATACATCCTCAAGAACGTGCCCGCCTACGAACGTGCCAACGAACAACTGAACCAGATCTCCAAGAAGTGGGAAGGTGAAATCGAAGCCGTCCTCAAGGATGTCGAGGCCCAGTACAAGAAATACCAGTCGGAAGCCGTCTTCCTCAGCGACGCACAGAAGACCAAGACCGAAGAGTCCATCATGGCCAAGGAAAAGCAAGCCAGCGACCTGAAGAAGAAATACTTCGGCGCCGAAGGCGAACTCTTCAAGAAGCGCCAAAGCCTCATGGCACCCATCCAGGACGAAATCTACAACGCCGTCAAGGACATCTGCGACCAGCGCGGCTACCAACTCGTCCTCGACCGCGCCTCGGGCGGCAGCATCATCTACGCCTCGCCCAAGATCGACATCAGCGACGAAGTCCTCCAGAAACTCGGCTACGCCCACTGATCATGAGCCAAGAGCCAAGTGTCAAGAGACCCACGACTCTCGCCCCTCGGCTCCAGACAAGACATTAAAAACCCATTAACAAATAAACAACTTATGAAGAAAATCATTCTCACCATGCTCGTGGCACTGCCCATGAGCCTCTTCGCGCAGAAATTTGCGCACATCAACTCAGCAGACATCATTCAGGCCATGCCCGAATACACCACTGCACAAACCGAAATGCAAGCCGCTGCCAAGCAGTACGAAGACGAACTCCAGCGCATGCAGGACGAACTCAAGACCAAGATGGACGACTACGAAAAGAACGCCGCCACCATGGTCGACGCCGTCAAGCAGCGCCGCGAACAAGAACTGCAGGACCTCAACCAGCGCCTCCAGCAATACTACGAAAACAGCCAGCAGGAACTTCAGAAACTGCAACAGCAGAAGATGCAAGTCATCAGCGAGAAAGTCTCGAAAGCCATCAAGGAAGTCGGCGAAGCAGGTGGCTACATCTATGTCATGGACGTAACCAGCGGCATCCCCTTCATCTCCACCACCCTCTCGACCGACGTCACCTCGCAGGTGAAATCCAAACTCGGCCTGAAATAAAAACAGAAGGTAACACCCTATAAAAAAGACCTCCGCACCAGTCGTTGGTGCGGAGGTCTGCTTTTTTGATGTCAAGCCATCAGCGCTTGATAAACTTGAAACTCTTCTTGCCGTAGCGAATCACGTAAACACCCGCAGGAAGCGACTCGGTGCTGACCGTGCTGCGCACAGCATCGGCACGCCCACCCTTCTGGACCAGACGTCCGTCGGTCGTATAGACACCCACAGGCTCGGTCGTCGAGACATAGAGCACGCCATTCTTCATCTCAGTCTCCTCCGTCGTCTTCTTGCCGTCGATGGCCGTCGGCACATCTTCCTCAGAGATATAGAAACGCTTCACCTCGGCAAACGCATACTCATTGCCCTCAATCGTCACCTGGCCATCGGCCATGTTCATCGTAGGCGACGCATCGGCACTCAGCAGAAAGTAAACCAGCGTGCCGTCCTGCAGTTCGACCACCAGACTACGAGCACTTGCACCCATCGACAGCAACAGGCACAACGTCAAAAGTAAGGACTTCATTTTCATCGTCAATAATGTTTAGGAAATAATCAGTAATCGACAGTATTAGTCATTATCGCTGCAAAGTTACGATTAAGTGAGCGGAATACAAAACAAAACACGAAGTTTTTTGATTTTGGATTCCCGAACGGGAGTAACTTCGGCAAAGCCAGAGTTACGATTAAGTGAGCGGAATACAAAACAAAAACCAAAGTTTTTTGGTTTTGAAATACTGATAATTCGCGGATAATCACTATTTTTGCAGACGGAATAGACTCATTTTGAAGCGAAAAGGAAATGATGGTAAAGTTGATGCTGAAGAAAATAGGACTCGTTGTGCTGTGTCTGACGGCAGGGCTGGCCGGGGCACGCGCCCAGGTGGTGTTTGCCGACTACAGCGACCCAGACGTGTGCGAAGGCACCGAGGGTGATTACTGGCTGACAGCCAGCAGTTTTCAATGTACGCCGGGCTTGCCCATCCTGCACAGCACAGACCTGGAGACATGGGAACTCGTCGGGCATGCCCTCGAACGGCTGCTGCCTGCCGACCACTACAACGACGTGCGGCATGGCTGTGGCGTCTGGGCGCCGAGCATCCGACGCCACGACGGCACCTACTACATCTACTGGGGCGACCCTGACTATGGCGTGTGGATGGTCCGTACGACGAATCCGCGCGGACGGTGGAGCGACCCTGTGCTGGTGGTCGAGGGCCGAGGACTGATTGACCCGTGTCCGCTGTGGGACGACGACGGACGCTGCTACTTGGTGAATGCCTGGGCAGCCAGCCGTTGTGGGTTCAACAGCGTGCTGACCGTCCGCGAACTTTCGGCCGACGGCACCCGTGCGGTGGGCCGTCCCGTGCTTGTCTATGACGGACAGACCGAAGGCAACCACACCATCGAAGGCCCAAAATTCTACAAGCATGACGGCTACTACTACATCCTCGCACCTGCTGGCGGTGTGGAGCGTGGTTGGCAAGTCGCCCTACGAAGCCGCTCGGTGACAGGTCCTTACGAAAGCCGTATCGTTTTCAATCACAAGGGTGTGCATCAAGGAGGCTGGGTGGCCGACGCCTTCATCGCGTTTCAGGACCGAGGTGCCTACGGGCGCATCCTGCATCGGCTCGATGTCAACTGGCGTGAGGGTTGGCCCCAGATGTCGGTGCACAAGCAAAAGTCGACCGACGGACACGTCCGTGTCGCACATCCCTCGCTGCTCTACCAGTGGCACGCCAGCCATCAGGACACGTTCGGCATGGCGATGCCCGACGGCGTGCGTGTGTATGGTCACTCGGTCGGAGACCGTTTCCGCAACCTGTGGGAGGTGCCCAACCTCTACCTGAAGAAGTTCGAAGGCGAGACCTTCACGGACACGCTGCACACGGTCGTCACGGCGAAAGCCGTCGGCCAGCAGTCGGGATTCGTCGTGATGGGGCGCGACTATTGCCGCCTGTCGGTCGAGTTCGACGGACGTGACTTCGTACTGAAGAGCATCGTCTGCCACGATGCCGACCAGGGCGGCGAAGAGACCTCGGAGACGATTGCCACCCTGCCCGCCCGTCGTTACGAGGCCGGCGCACAGCCCAACTATGAGTGCCGCATCAGTTTCGCCATCCGATGCGAACAAGGAGCACGTTGCCACCTGTCGTACAGCACCGACGGCCGTCGGTTCGTCGCCATTCCGTCGCCCTTCCAGGCCCGTGTCGGCAAGTGGATTGGCGCCAAGTACGGCCTGTTCAGCATTGCCCCGACCACAGGTTCGAAGGGCTGGATCGACCTGCGCTGGACAACCCCCTAAATCAAGGTGTTTCCTACGTCAAAAAATGCACCGCAGTCGAAATTTATTTACACTGCGGTGTAGGTATAGGCGCACCGCAGTGTAAATTTAGTTGGACTGCGGTGCGTTTTTTTGTGTATCAAAACATACTTTTGGACACAAAATCTTCACAAAATTTTTCCGCAAAATCTTCATTTTGCGCCTGTAGGGGCAGGCTTCCATGCCTGCCCTAAGAAAACGCCGAATTGTTTTTCTACCAACACAGACAGCAATGATGGACGACCCGTGGGGCGTCCCGATTGTTTGTTTCCCACGTCCCGATTGTTTATTTTCCAACGTCCGTGACCACTTAGCATTTTCCTTACGTCGAGTTTCGGAAAATCCTTTGGGCAGGCATGGAAACCTGCCCCTACAGGAGGGAAGGTGGTATAAAAATGAAAGTTTTTCACTTTTCACTCTTCAATTTTCACTTTATATTCGTACCTTTGCATCTTGAAGGAGTGTGTTCCTACTTTATAAGGAGAAACAATGAAGAAAATTCTGATTTTGAACGGGCCGAACCTGAACCTGCTGGGACGCCGCGAGCCGACGGTCTATGGCTGCAGGAGTTTCGAGGACTACCTGACGGAACTGCGCCAACGATTCGACGGGCAGGCCGAACTCGTGTACTTCCAGTCGAACTGCGAAGGCAGCCTCATCGACAAGTTGCAAGAGGTGGGATTCGGCGAGGTTGACGGCGTGGTCTTCAATGCCGGTGCCTACACCCACACGAGCATTGCGCTGGGCGATGCCATCCGTGCCATCGAGGTGCCTGTGGTCGAGGTACACATCTCGAACGTCCATCAGCGCGAGGAGTTCCGCCACCGCTCGATGCTGGCCAGCGCCTGCAAGGGCGTCATCTGCGGCTTCGGGCTGGACAGTTACCGCCTGGCCGTCGAGGCTTTGCTATGACCGAACAACTGGAAGACTATATTCTGCGCCACATCGACGCAGAGCCTGAGCGGTTGCACCGCCTGTGGCGTGCCACGCAACTGCACCTGCTCTATCCGCGCATGGCCAGCGGACATCTGCAGGGCCGTATGCTCGTGATGCTCACCCGCATGATTCAGCCTCGGCGCATCCTGGAACTGGGCACTTTCAGCGGCTATTCGGCCCTGTGCCTGGCCGAGGGAATGCCCGACGACGCGGTGCTACACACCATCGAGGTGAACGACGAGCAGGAGGACTTCACAAGGCCGTGGCTCGACGAGTCGCCCTGGGCCGGACGCATCCACCTGCACATCGGCAATGCCTTGGACATCGTCCCGACGCTGGGCGAGCCGTTCGACCTCATCTACATCGATGCCGACAAACGCCACTACGCCGACTTCTACCGGCTGGTGAAGCCCCACCTGAACCCTGGCGGCTACATCCTGGCAGACAACACCCTGTGGGACGGCCATGTGGTCGAGCCCGAACATCAGCACGACGCGCAGACACAAGGCATCATGGCCTTCAACGACCTCGTGGCACAAGACACAGAGGTGGAAAAAGTCATCCTGCCCATGCGCGACGGATTAACGATTATTAGAAAGAAATAAAAAAAGATTATCAATGGAAACAACAAGACAGAATAAAGTGGCACGCCTCATACAGAAAGACCTGAGCACCATCTTCCAGGAAGAAACGCGCAAGACGCGCGGAGTGCTCGTCAGTGTGAGTGCCGTGCGCGTGAGTCCCGACCTGAGCGTCGCCAAGGCCTACCTGAGCATCTTCCCCTCGGAACGTGCCGAGGAACTGCTGAAGAACATCAACGACCAGGCCTCGCAGATTCGCTTCAAACTCGGCACACTGGAGCGCCATCAGCTGCGCATCATCCCCGAGTTGCGGTTCTTCATCGACGACTCGCTGGACTACATCGACAACATCGACCGCCTGCTGAAAGAAGAAGAATGAACTTCCCGTTCTACATCGCCCGACGCTACCTCGTGTCAAAGAAGTCGCACCATGCCATCAACATCATCAGTGGCGTGAGCGTCTTTGGCATCGCCATTGCCACGGCAGCGCTGGTGTGCATCCTGTCGGTGTTCAACGGATTTCAGGACATGGTGGCCAGCCTCTTCACCGCCTTTGACCCACAACTCAAAATCCTGCCCGCCGAAGGCAAATACATGGCTGCCGACGAGCCGGAACTGACGAAAGTGCGTGGCGACGAACGCATCGCCGTGTGGTCGGAAGTGATCGAGGACAACGCCCTCTTCACCCTGGCCAACCGTCAGGTGATGGGCGTGGTGAAGGGCGTCGACGACGAGTTTGAACACCTCATCGACGTGGACCGCATACGGTTCGGCGAAGGGGTGTTTGAACTTCATGCCGACATCATCGACTATGGCGTGGCAGGCATCGGACTGCTTTCGTCGCTGGGCACGAGCGTCGACTTTCCGCCCATCCAGGTCTATGCACCGCGCAAGGGCGAACGCATCGACCTGAACAACCCTGCGGCATCGTTCAACCACGAAGAGTTCTACTCGCCCCAACTCGGATTCAACGTCAAGCAAGGCAAGTACGACGCGCAGTACGTCATCACCAACATAGCACTGGCTCGCCGTCTGTTCGAGCGCCAGGGCGAAGTCACGCAAATCGAACTGAAACTGAAAGACAACGCTGACGAAGAACGGGTGAAAGCGGACCTCATCAGTGCGCTCGGCAATGGCTACCGCGTGCTCGACCGCTATGAGCAGCAGGAGGACACGTTCCGCATCATGAAGGTCGAGAAACTGATTTCGTACATCTTCCTCACCTTCATCCTGCTCATTGCGTGCTTCAACATCATCGGCTCGCTGTCGATGCTCATCATCGACAAGCGCGAAGATGCCGTCACACTACGCAACCTCGGTGCTTCTGACGGACAGATTGCGGGCATCTTCATGCTCGAAGGCCGCATGATAGCACTGGTCGGCGCCGTCTTGGGCATTGTCATCGGCGTGACGCTCTGCCTCATCCAGCAATGGTTTGGCATCATTAAATTCGGCAAGAGCGCAGGCAGTTACATCATCGACGTCTATCCTGTGAGCGTCCATGCCTGGGACCTCGTCGTGGTGTTCCTGACGGTGGTCATCGTGGGCTTCGTCTCGGTGTGGTATCCTGTACGCCGCCTGAGCAAGAAATATACGACCATTCAACATTCATAACTCAAAATTCATAATTGTATGAAAAAGTACATCCTTACAATCAGTGCGGCTGCCTCGCTCCTCCTGTGCGGCTGCTCGTCGATGGGAAAGTTCACCGCCGACAACTTCACCGTAACGCCCACTCCGCTGGAGTACGTGGCAGGTGAAGTTCCGACGACCATCAATGTGAACCTTCCTGCCAAGTTCATGAACAAGAAAGCCATCGTGACCTGCACACCAGTCCTGCGCTGGCAGGGCGGCGAGGAAGTAGGTTCGTCGGCCACGTTCCAGGGCGAAAAAGTCGAGGCTAACCACCAAATCATCAGTTACAAGAACGGAGGACGTGCCACGCTGCGCACGACCTTCCCCTTTGTCGAAGGCATGGAGAATTGCGACCTCATCATGCGTTTCAACGGACAGAAGGGCAGCAAGGCCCTGCGTCTGCCCGACGTGAAAATCGGCTACGGCACCATCTGCTCGCCGGCACTGGTGAGCCAGACGGTGCGTTCGGCCAGTCTGGCCATCGGAGCCGACCAGTTCCGCCGTGTGATTTCGCAGAAACAGGCCGCTACCATCAAGTTCCTCATCGCCCAGTCCAACCTGCGCGGCAGCGAACTGAACAGCCAGAACGTGCAGGACTTCATCAAGACCCTGCGCAACATCAAGAGCGACGAAGAGAGCCTCGTGCTCAACAACGTCGAGGTCAGCGCCTATGCCTCGCCCGACGGCCGCTACGACTTCAACGAAAAACTGGCTGAGCGTCGCGGACAGACGGGTGAAAACTACGTGAAAGAGCAGTTAAAGAAGAACCGCCTCGACGGGCCTGTCGATACGAAGTACACGGCCGAGGACTGGGAAGGATTCCAGGAACTCGTCAGCCAGTCGAACCTGCAGGACAAGGAACTCATCCTGCGCGTCCTCTCCATGTACGACGACCCCGAGCAGCGCGAACGCGAAATCCAGAACATCGCCACCGTCTATAGCGAACTTGCCGACGCCGTGCTGCCCGAACTGCGCCGTGCCCGCATGACCATCAACTACGACGTCATCGGACGCAGCGACGACCAGATCATGCAACTCATCAACGAGGGACAGGAGAAGCAACTGAGCGTCGAGGAACTGCTCTACGCCGCCAACCTGCTGGCTGACGACGGCGGTACGGAGACGAACATCCTCGAGCGCATCACCGAACTCTACCCCAACGACTATCGCGCCTACAACAACCTCGGCGTGTTTGCCATGAGCCAGGGAGCCTACGACGATGCAGAATCGCTGCTGAAGGAGGCACTGGCCAAGAATCCTTCGGCACCCGAACCCAACGCCAACCTCGGCCTCATCGCCCTGCAACGCGGCGACGTGAAGGCTGCCGAACTCTACATGGCAAAGGGCAGCGGTGCGCAGAACATCGACGAAGCGCTGGGCAACCTTTACATCGCACAGGGCAAGTACAACCAGGCCGCTGCCAAACTCGACGGAACGGCTACCAACTCGACCGTCCTTGCACAACTCCTGGCACAGGACTACGCCTCAGCCCGCCAGTCGCTCAGCAAGGTCGAATCGCCCGACGCAATGACCAGTTACTTGCGTGCCCTTCTCGGTGCCCGCATGGGCGACCAGAGCCTCATCCGCGAAGGTCTCACCGCCACGGCACAGGACGACCCGACCCTCGCCCGTCGTGCCCTCGGCGACCTCGAATTTGTGAAATATAAAGACTTGGTTGAGCAAATCGTCAAACCATGATTAAGTACAAGGTACAAAGTACAAAGTACAAGTTTCAAGGTACAAAGTATCAGGTGCACAAAGCACCCTACCTCGTACTTTGTACTTTGTACTTTGCACTTCAGCTTCTCACCTCCTGCGGCAGCGGCAGCGACGAATTCCGTCTGCGCGGCGAAATCAGCGGCATGGAACAGAGCGACTTGCTCATCTACAACCTCTACGGCGACGACCAGCGCATCGACACCATCCACGTCAACGAAGGCCGCTTCGCCTATGCAGGCCACCAGTACGAACCCACGCCCTACATCCTCGTCTTCCCCAATGCCGTCGAGCAAGTCATCTTCGCCTCCGCCCGAGCCTCGCTCGAGTACGAAGCCACCGCCAGCGACCTGCGCGGCTACAAGGTGAAAGGCACCAAGGAAAACGAACTCCTCAACCAGTTCCGCAGCGAGATACACGACGCCAACCCCGTCGAGACACGCGACATCGCCGAACGCTACATCCGCCACAATGCCGACTCGCCCGTCGCGCTCTACCTCTTCGAGCGCTACTTCGTCCAAGACCTCGAAGCCGACGCCACACGCGCCATCGACCTCTGCACCCTGCTCGAAGGACACAATTCCACCAACGCACTCCTGCTCGCCACCCACAAGGCCCTCAAAGACCAGCAGGACGAACAGGCAAAAACAACCATCGACGTGCCCGACAGCCTGCTCACCGCCAGCCACACCCTCCTCTACTTCTGGGCCACCTGGCAAGCCACGTCGTGGACCAACATGGGCGAACTGCGCAAAGCCGTACGCGTCTATCCACGCCAGCAACTTAACACCGTCACCATCTCCGTCGATGTCACCGACGTCAACTGGAAAACCTTTGTACAGGAAAACGACAGCACCATCCGCCACCACTACGACGGGCTCTCCTGGGACACACCCCTCGCACGTCAACTCTCCATCACCCGTCTCCCTACCTACATCCTCATCGACCGCCAGCGAAACGTCCTCTTCCGCATCAACCAGCCCAGCCAACTCGCTGCCGAACTCAGCAAGGCGCTGAAATAAGTTTTCCCCGAAACACCCACTCAATTACACATCTTTAGCATACAAAAACAAAAGCCCCCGGAAGTTCAAACTTTCGGGGGTCTTTGCGTTGATTAGGTGTGAGTAGTTATTTTCTGCGGATGAAGGCGAGGGTATCACCTTTCGAGACTTTGCTGCCTTGGTGGGCGCATACTTCGACGAGTTTGCCGCCGAGGGCTGCAGGGATTTCGTCGATGCCGCCGAAGCGGTTGAGGAGGTAGCAGAAGCGGTCGCCTTCCTTGTACTCTTTGCCGACCATGGGCTCGATGCCCTTGACGCATTCGCCGTCGCCGCCAATCTGCCACATCACGGTGCCGCTGTCGGGAGCGACGATGGCATCCGACTCGGCGTGCTTATAGGCAGCGATGTCGGCCAGCGACATGCCGTTCTTCTGCATCTCCTTCTCCTTGGCAGCCTGCAGGTCGGTGAGGAAGCGCTCCTTGGCGATGCCGCTCTTGTAGTCGCGGTACTGGCTTTCGTGCATGGCAAATTCGAAGAGTTCTTCGTCGTCTTCACCACGTTCCCAGCCGTTCTCCTCCATCTCCTTGATGAAGCGTGGCAGGTCGTCGGGATAGTACGACTGCGGATCGGCGTCGGTAAACTCGAAGCCTTTTTCCTTGGCCAGTTCGACGATTTCGGGTGCCACGGTGCCGGGCAGTTTGCCGCTCTTGCCGAGAATCATGCCCCAGATGGACTGGTCCATCATCGTGTAGCGCGGTTTGCCCATCGACTCGGTCAACAGGTTCATCAGGGCGATGTTCTTGACGTATTGTGAGAACGGCGTGACGAGTGGGGGATAGCCGACGCGCGGCCATACGTAGGCGACTTCGTTGAACAGGCGCACGAGGATGGCATCCTCGCTCAGTTCCTCCTCGCCTTTGGCTTTGCGGTTGTTGTTGATGGCGTTCATCACGCCTTTCAGGTCGGCCATCATGCTGCCCATCATGCCTCCGGGCAGTCCGCAGCCGAGGAGCAGTGACGACATGAGTTTGTTGCTGGGGTTCATGAAGTAGCCGAGGAAGTCGTCGATGAACTCCTGCGTCAGTTTGCGTGCCTCCATGTAGGCGTCCATGTTGATTTCAGGCACGTCGAAGCCGTAGTTCTTCAGCATGCTCTGCACGGAGATGACGTCGGGATGGACTTTGCCCCACGAGAGGGGTTCGATGGCGGTGTCGATGATGTCGGCGCCGTTTTTGCACACCTCGAGGATGCTGGCCATCGAGAGTCCGGGACCGCTGTGGCCGTGGTACTGGATGATGATTTCCGGATGCTTGGCCTTAATCATGCCGACCAGTTTGCCCAGCATGGCCGGCTGACCGATGCCTGCCATGTCCTTGAGGCAGATTTCGGGGGCACCGGCAGCGATGAGTTGTTCGGCGATGTCGGCATAGTACTCCGCCGTGTGAATCGGGCTGGTCGTGATGCAGAGCGTTGCCTGCGGCGTCATTCCGCCTTCGAGCGCGTAGTGGATGGAGGGGATGATGTTGCGCACGTCGTTCAGTCCGCAGAAGATACGCGTGATGTCCACACCCTGTGCGTGCTTCACCTTGTACATCAGACGACGGACGTCGGCCGGTACGGGGAACATGCGCAGCGCGTTCAGACCACGGTCGAGCATGTGCGTCTTGATGCCCACCTCGTTGAACGGCTTGGTGAAGGCACGCACGGCCTTGTTCGGGTTCTCACCGTACAGCAGGTTGACCTGTTCAAAGGCACCGCCGTTGGTTTCCACACGGGCAAAGCATCCCATCTTGATGATGACGGGTGCGATGCGCTCCAACTGATCCTTGCGAGGCTGGAACTTTCCGCTCGACTGGAACATGTCTCTGTAAACGAGACTGAACTGAATCTTTCTCTTCTCCATTTTTTTGGGAATATTTTTGACGATTTGGCTTTCGAGGTGTAAAGTTACGAGTAAATTCCAAATTATCAATGCTTCACACCCGATTATTTGCAAAAACACCCGTTTTTTCTATTGTAAAACAAGAGGATTTGTGATATAGAAGAGAAGAAACGACAACACAGACAACTAAAGACAACTTTTGACGGAAAGATATGATGAGTAATTGGGAGAAATTTTTGTGCCCAACCTTTGGGGTTGCACTCTCGCACAGGTTATTTCGAGTCGGTAGGGGCAGGTTTCCATGCCTGCCCGAAAGATTTTCCGAAACTCGACGTGAAGAAAATCCTATGTAGTCATGGACGGGGATGATCAACAATCGGGACGCCCCACGGGTCGTCCCTACAAGTGGTAGTTGAATATGCGCCCTGTAGGGACGACCCGTGGGGCGTCCATCATCGTCATGCGGTGTTTGTAGAAAACCTTTCGGCGTCGGGCCTCATGTTTCCTTCGGGCAGGCATGGAAACCTGCCCCTACAGCAGTAGAAAACCATACCTAAATTTTAACAAAATCGCGCCAAAATTTGCACCGCAGTCGAAATAAATTTGGACTGCGGTGTGGCTATAGGCGTACCGCAGTGTAAATTTATTTCGACTGCGGTGCGTTTTTTTGCGTTTTTCGCCGGGGTTTTCGTTTGAATTTTTTGAGGGGGATTTTGCGATATTCCATTTATTATTCGTAACTTTGCCCTATCAACTTTGAGAACGTTATGAAACAGATTCTGACATTTGCGGCAGCGGCTATGCTGTCAGTGGCGGCATGGGCTGCCGACGTAGTGAAGGTAACGGTGCAGAACCCCCTCGGTCACGACCGCACACAGGAGATGGTCGAGGTCGATGTGGCACAGGTGCGCAAACAACTCAAGACCGACGTGCAGTTGGTGGTCACCGACGCCGACGGACGTGAGATTCCGAGCCAGATGACCTGGGACGGCAAACTGATTTTCCAGCCTGCCGTGGGTGCCAAGGCGAAGTCGACCTATTTCATCAAGGCGGGCGAACCGAAGGCGTACGAGAGCCGTGTGTACGGCCGTCAATACCCTGAGCGTGTGGACGATGTGGCTTGGGAAAACGACCTCGTCGCCTACCGCACGTATGGTCCTGCCCTCGAGCGCAACGGCGAACGGGCGTGGGGCTATGACGTGTGGAACAAGCGCACGAACCGTCTGATTCTCGACGACCGCTATGCACTCGAACTCGACCCCGAGGTGGCCAACGTGTCGCGCAAACTGAGACAGATGGGGCGTCAGGAACTGGCTCAGGAACTGTACTACGCCGTCAGTTACCATGTGGACCATGGCAACGGCATGGACTGCTACAAGGTGGGTCCGACGCTGGGCGCTGGTACTACGGCGGTGCTCAGTCAGCAGGGCGACGAAATCCTGTATCCGCACTGCTACGTGGGCTATGAGATTCTGGACCAGGGACCGCTGCGTTTCACTGTCCGACTGACATATGCACAGCAGACGGTGGACGGCCATTCGTTCACCGAAAAGCGCCTCATCACGCTCGATGCGGGCAGTCACATGAACCGCTGCGTCGTCACTTACGAAGGTCTTCCGGCCAACTGGCCCATCGCCACGGGCATCATCGTCCACAACGAGAATCCCAGCGCCTACGTGCTCAATGCGAAGACCGGCTACATGGGCTACGAAGACCTGGGCGACGTGAACCAGTATCGTGAGGCATGGCGTGAACGCCTCAACAAGGACTTCGGCAGGACCTACGTCGGAACGCTTTGCACCACCCAGCCGACGACGATGGAGTTCCGCTCGGGCGAAGGTCTGCCAGGCGCCATTGGCCACATCCTCTCACTCACGAAATATCAGCCCAAGACGGCCTACACGTACTACTTTGGCACGGCGTGGAGCCGCAATCCCAACACCGATTTTCAGAACCTCACCGCCTGGGAGGCTTATCTCTCACGCTTTGCCGAACAGGTACGCAAACCACTGAAAGTCAGTTTCTAACACACGATGACTGAGCAGGAAATCCTGGCGATGATGACGCTGACGCGCATTCCGGCACTCTCGCTGACGAATGCGCGTATGCTCGTTGAACAAACGGGGTCGGCCGAGGCGGTACTTGAACACCGTCACGACATCCGCGACATCGTGCCCGACGCCAGCCAGCGGCTCGTCAAGGCATTCGACGACATCGACGAGGCGCGTCGGCGGGCTGAGGCTGAACTGGATTTTGCCCACAAAAAACATATTCGCTGCCTGGCTTTTACCGACGAAAAGGCTTATCCGCAACTGCTCACACAATGTGCCGACGCACCACTTGTGCTCTACTATCTCGGCCATGCCGACCTGAACCCGCCACGCGTCGTCAGCATCGTCGGTACCCGAAAAATCACAGAGCACGGCAAAGACCTCTGCCGACAGTTTGTCCGCGGGCTGCACGAGGTCTATCCCGACACGCTGATTGTCTCGGGACTGGCCTACGGCGTCGATATTCACAGCCACCGCGCTGCTCTCGAACAGGGCATGCCGACGGTCGCAGTACTCGCCCACGGACTTGACACGATATACCCCGCCATCCACCGACAGACGGCTGTGCACATGCTCGAGCAAGGCGGTCTGCTCACCGAATACATGAGCCAGACGCCCGGCGACAAGGGCAACTTCGTGCGGCGTAACCGCATCGTCGCCGGCATCTCGGTGGCGACCGTCGTCGTCGAAAGTGCGCTGAAAGGCGGAGCCCTCATCACCGCCGACCTCGCTGCAGAGTACAACCGCGAAGTGTGTGCTTTCCCCGGACGCATCGACGATGAGTACAGCAGCGGTTGTAACCGTCTGATACACACGCAGAAGGCACGCCTCATCACGAGTGTCGATGACTTCCTCGACTGCGTCGGCTGGGCGAATCCGAAGAAGGAGAAGCACACCGAAGCGCGTCAGCAAGACCTCTTCCCGCAACTTTCGGACGAAGAACAACGCATCGTCCAAAGCCTCAAAGGTGTTGACAGCAAGCAGATTAACCAAATCTGCGTCGAAACCAACATCCCCTTCGCCCTCGCCAGCGCCACGCTTTTTGAACTGGAGCTGAAAGGACTCGTCAAAGTACTCGGCGGCGCCCGCTATCGACTTGTAAAATAAGAAACGCCTACTTGTAAAATAAGAAACAATCATCAACTAGCATTTCTAGCCAGACTAGCCCTGCTAGAAAAACTCCCCATCATGACCTGGAAAACAACCTACAACGCCCTTCACAACGGCATCGAGAAAGCGCCTCAACGTCCGCTCATCGGCATCACCGGCAACTACGAAGACGGCCGCTGCACCCTGAACGACAGTTATTACAAGGCCGTGCGAAGCGCCGGTGCGATTCCCGTGATTTTGCCACCCACACAGACCGATTTCGAGTCGCTCTCGCAGTGGCTTGCACCCCTTGACGGCCTGTTGCTGAGTGGCGGTGCCGACATCAACCCTGTGCTCATCGGCGAAGAACCCATCCCAGAACTTCACGGCATCAACCCCGAACGCGACGAGTGCGAACTGCTCCTCTGCCGCATGGCTGCCGACCGCCAACTGCCCATACTCGGCATCTGCAAAGGCGTTCAGGTGATGGCGCTCGCCCTCGGTGGCACGGTCTATCAGGACATCTGGACACAGCACGAAGGCACCTGCGTCAAACACTCTCAGGACGCGCCGCGCAACGAAGCCACGCACACGGTGCAGATTGCGCCCGACTCGCTCCTGCACCGCATCTACGGGCAGGAAAGCATCACCGTCAATTCGTTCCACCACCAGGCGGTGCGCGAGGCAGCGCCGCACATGAGGGTCTGTGCCACCGCCAGCGACGGTGTGATAGAGGCCATCGAGGCGACCGACCACCGGCCCATGCTCGGTGTCCAGTGGCATCCCGAATGCCTGGCCGACAATGCCCTGTTCCGCTGGTTGGCCGACGAAGCCACCCTGTACCGCCGCTGCCGCCAAATCCATGCCGCGACGCTGACACTCGACACCCATTGCGACACTCCGATGTTCTTCGACCAGCATATCGACTTCACCAGCCGCGACGAGCGCATCAAGATGGACCTTCACAAGATGGCTGAAGGTGGTCTGGACGCCTGCATCATGGTCGCCTATCTGAAGCAGGAGGGCCGTACACCCGACGAACTTCTCGCAGCGACCGACAAGGCCAACCGCCTGCTCACGGAGATTGAGACGATGGTGGCGAAAGCGCCTGATTTTGTGGACATTGCCCGTACACCCGACGACCTTTACCGCCTGAAACAGGAGGGCAAGCGAGCCGTCATGCTCGGCATCGAGAACGGATACGCCCTCGGTCTGGACCTGGGGAACGTGGAGCGTTTCAAACAGCGGGGCGTCACCTACATCACGCTCTGTCACAATGGCGACAACGACGTGTGCGACAGCGCGAAAGGACAGGGCGAGCATGGCGGCGTGAGCGATTTCGGTGCGAAAGTCATTCAGGAGATGAACCGTGTGGGCATCATGGTCGATCTGAGCCATGCCTCGGAAAAGAGTTTCTACGACGCCCTCGACATCAGCACCACGCCCATCGTCTGCTCCCACTCCTCCAGCCGTGCGCTTTGTGACCATCCGCGCAACCTCAGCGACGACCAGTTGCGTGCGCTGGCCCATGTCGGCGGTGTGGCCCAAGTGACGCTCTACCCAGGCTTCCTGCGCGAGAACGAGGCAGAGGCCAGCGTCCTCGACGCCGTGGCACACCTGGACCATATGGTCGAGGTCATGGGCATCGACCACGTGGGCATCGGCAGCGACTTCGACGGCGACGGCGGTGTGCCTGGCTGCAACGACGCGAGCGAGATGCTGAACTTCACGCGTCACCTGCTCCTGCGCCGCTATTCGGCCGAGGACCTCCGAAAAATCTGGGGCGAGAACTTCCTCCGAGTCATGCGTCAAGTGCAGCAAAATCGGTAGTTACTTGGCTCCAAAAACGCACCGCAGTCGAAATTTTTTTCGACTGCGGTGCGTCTATATGCGCACTGTGGTGCAAATAAATTTCGACTGCGGTGCATTTTTTGGCCTATTTCAGCCCCTTATTTCTTGATGTTATTCCAGGCGTTGTTCTGGCTGGCATTCATGTTGCTGAGGATGTTGAAGATTTCCTCTTTCTCCTTCGCCGTGCCATGTCCCTTGTAGATGTTCACGATTTCGTCGCGCTTGTAGTCGGTGAAGATGATGGGCAGGTCGCTCAGCGGCTTGTTGGTGCGTGCCTCCTGCAGCATCTCGAGCGCCTCGGTGATGGCCGTACGACCGCGATCGACGTTGTTGGACATCTCGTCCAGACCCTCGCGATGGTACTTATAGAACATCCGTCGGAAAGGCTCCATCGAGACGTCCATGTAGTCGTTGATGATGCCGTGGCGGTTGCGGTTGTCGTCGAATGCCTTCCAGCCCTTTTCGTTCATCGTCTGCGCGGTGTTCACAATCTGCTCGACCATGTGGAGCGGTTCGCTGCCGCCCAGCGGCGCAAACGTGTCCATGTCCATGCCGATGAACAGGTAGGCATAGTAGGCCATGAGGGCTGTGAGCGAGTTGTCCATCATGTTGACGTTGAACTCGAGTTGGTCGTACTCCTGGTACGTGAAATTGAAGTTGAGGTCGCGCATCGAGAAGACCACCGAGTTGTAGTTGCTGTTGAACACGGGCCGTGAGAGTTGGAAAAGCAACTCGCAGCTGAAGGCGTTCTCGGCTTGGTTATAGGCCTTGACGGTGATGTTCATGTTACACTCGATGCGCTCTTCCTGGGCATACTGCTGCTCGGTCCACGAACGGTTGTTCATGAAATCGTTGAGGGCCGTTTCCAGCGTTTCGAAGATGCTGGTATTCGTGCCCTGCACCTGCGCATGGTTGATTTTCACCTTGCAGTTCAATTCTTGTGCATGGGTGCAAAGCGAAAGGACAAAGAGGAGCGTAAGGAATGTGATGCGCATGATTTTCAGACGATTAGATGAGTTCGCAAAGCACATCGACAATGTCGTGGGCGACCTCGGTCTTGGGTTTCAGCGGATAGTCGATGCGGCTGAGGTCGCGACGGATGATGGTCACCTTGTTCGTGTCGGTGCGGAAGCCTGCACCCTCGTCGCGGAGCGAGTTAAGGACGATGAAGTCCAGGTTTTTCTTCTCGAGTTTGTGCTCGGCATGCGCCTGTTCGTCACAGGTTTCGAGGGCAAAGCCCACGAGCACCTGTCCGTCGCGCTTCATCTGCCCGAGGGCTGCGGCAATATCGTGGGTAGGCTTGAGTTGGAGCACCAGGTCGTCGCCCTCACGCTTGATTTTCTCGTCGGCCGTCGTTTCGGGCGTGAAGTCGGCCACAGCCGCACAAAGTATGGCGGCGTTGCAGTCGGGAAACAGCGTCGTGGCGGATTCGTACATTTGCTGTGCCGACTCGACACGGGTGATGTGCAGGCCTTTCTGCTCCTTAACTTCCTGACTGACAGGTCCCAGCACAAGTTCGACATTCATGCCTCGGTGCAGACACTCGTCCACAAGCGCCAGTCCCATCTTGCCCGACGAATAGTTGCCGATGAAGCGCACGGGGTCGATCTTCTCATAGGTGGGACCTGCGGTGATGAGCACCTTCTTGCCCGAGGTAGCCGTACTGCCAGCGAGCGACTTCGCCAACACCTCGACGATGCGCTCGGGCTCCTCCATGCGTCCCTTGCCTTCGAGGTGGGAAGCGAGGAAACCTGTGCCTGGCTCGATGATGGTCACGCCATGGCGTCGCAACGTCGCCAGGTTCTCCTGCGTCGTCGGATGGGCATACATGTCGAGGTCCATCGCCGGCGCTACAAACACAGGCGCTTTCATCGACAGGTACGTCGTGATGAGCATGTTGTCGGCGATGCCATGCGCCATCTTTCCGATGGTACTGGCCGTGGCTGGCGCGATGAGCATGGCGTCGGCCCACAGACCCAACTGTACGTGCGAATGCCACGTGCCGTCGCGCTGCGAAAAGAACTCGCTGACGACGGGTTTCGAGGTCAGTGCGCTCAGCGTGATGGGGGTGATGAACTCCTTGCCCGCCGGGGTGATGACGACTTGGACTTCAGCGCCCGCACGAATCAACTGCCGTATGATGAGACACGACTTGTAGGCTGCGATGCTGCCTGTGATGCCGAGCACGATGTGCTTGCCCGAAAGGATGGTGTTCATGCTATCTGGTTTTGTATTTGTTGAGGAGTTCTCGGGTCACCTGCTTGGTGTTGTACGTGAAATCGCCCTGCAGAATCCACGAGACGAAGCCTGGGTCACGAGGAAAGACGTCCTTGACCAGCCGACCTTTGTACTTGCCGAAGTTGATGACTTCGCGGTCTTGCTCGTCGCGAATGAAACGTCCGGCGAAATCGATGTTGCGGTTCATCGCAGAGAAGGCTGCGAGCTGCTCCACATCGTTCTGCAAGGCGTCGGGATAGGCGTCGAGTTGCGCTTCGAGGACCTCGCGGGTGGCCTGTGTGTCGGCGTTGGCGCTGTGGGCGTCGGTCAGGTCCTTGTGACAGTAGTATTTGTAGGCGGCCACCAGCGTGCGTTGCTCCAACTTGTGGTAGATGTTCTGCACGTCGATGAAGCGGCTGTTGCTGAGGTCAAGATTGCAGCCAATGCGCAGAAACTCCTCGACCAGCAGCGGTATGTCGAACTTGTTGGAGTTGAACCCAGCAAGGTCGCATCCACCGAAGACGTGCAGCAGGTCGTCAGCCACGTCGCGAAACGTCGGACAGTCCGCCACGTCTTGGTCGGTGATGCCGTGGACCGCCGACGATGTCTCAGGGATGTGCACTTCCTGGCCCGACGCTGTGACAGGGCGGATGCGCAGCGTCTTCGATTCCTCAGTGCCGTCGGGATAGAGCTTGATGTAGGAGAGTTCGACGATGTGGTCGCGACTCACATCTACGCCGGTGGTTTCGAGGTCGAAGAAGACGAGCGGTCGTGTGAGGTGGAGTTTCATGCAGTGTGCCTCGGTGCGTGCTTAGTCGTTGAGCATCATCGGCATGAGGAGCATGAGGAGGTCCTCACCTTCGCCCTGTTCAGCAGGCACGATGACGCCGGCGCGGCTGGGGTCGGCCAGTTCGAGAACGACCTCGTCGCTGGTGATGCTGTTGAGGATGTCAATGAGGAAGGTGCCCTTGAAGCCGATGCGCATGGGTGTGCCGCTATAGTCGCACATGACGTGTTCTTCGGCCGATGTAGCGTAGCTGACGTCCTGAGCCGACACGGTGAGTGTGTTGGTGTCGATGCGCAGTTTGACGAGCGAGGTGCTGACGTTGGCGAAGACCATCACGCGGCGCAGGGCACCGAGCAATGCAGCTCGGTCGATGGTGATGCGGAAGGGGTTGTCCTGCGGGATGACGCTGTTGTAGTTGGGGAAGCGTCCTTCGATGAGACGGCAGGAGAGGGTGAAGTTTTCGAGGGTGAAGAGAGCGTTGCGGTCGTCATACTTGATGGCCACCTCGCCAGCTTCACGGCCCAGGATGTCCTTGAGCATCTTGGCGGGTTTCTTGGGCAGGATGAAGGACGACGACTGATCACCCTTGACGGTGAAGTTGCGGTCGCGCACGAGTTTGGCACCGTCGCTGGCCACGAAGGTCACGTTCTCCTCGGTCACGTCGAAGTAGATACCGCTCATCTGCGGGCGCAGGCTGTCGTCGGCTGCAGCAGCGAAGAGGGCGCGGGTGATGCCGTTGAGCAGCACCTGAGTGTCGAGGTTCAGTTGGTGAACGCCGTCGCCGATGCCCTGCGGGATGGGATATTCGTCGCCGCTTTGTCCGACGAAGTTGCTGGTACCGTTCTGGTAGGTGATGACGATTTCAAAGGTCTTCTTGTTCACCTCGATGGTAATGGGCTGCTCGCTGATTTCCTTGAGCGACGACACGATGGTGTTGGCCTTGACGGCAAACTTGCCCTTCTCGTCGGCATCGTTGATGTCGATCGACGACACGAGGGTGGTTTCACTGTCGCTGGCGGTCAGACGCAGTTTGCCGTCATCCTCCAGTTCGAAGAGGATGCAGTCGAGGATTTGCAGCGAGTTCTTGCTGGCCAGCACGCGGCTCAGGGTCAGCAGGCGGTTGCACAGAGTTGTGCTCGATACTGTAAATTTCATATTTCTGTGGGTTTTTAAGTGATGATAATTCTAAAACGATGCGCATAGCGCATTATTATGGCAAAGGTACGAATAAGCGAGCGAAATACCAAATTTTTGGAGCAGCGAGTGCAAAAAAACAAATTATTTGTTGAATTGGCCGAGTCGCGACAAAAATGTCTTAAGACAATTTATTGGAGTAATTCCGAGCGTAAGTCCCTTCGGCGAAGCCAAAGTTATAAAATGTTTTCCGATTTTTGTTAAAAAAATTACTGAAAATTAGTTTTCTCGCAAAGAAACACGTAAATTTGCATCGGAAAGCCGCAGAAAGCGGTTATTTTTATGCAAACTCTCAAATCAATACACTCATGGAATTAGCAGGAAAAGTCATTGCCATTCTCGAAGCACGTTCTGGCGTGTCGAAAACAACAGGCAACCCATGGAAAATGCAGGATTACGTTATCGAAACACACGAACAATTTCCACGCAAGATGGCGTTCACCGTTTTTGGTGAAGACAAAATCAACCAGTTCAACATTCAGATGGGCGAAGAAATCAACGTCTTCTTCGACATCAACGGACGCGAATTCAACGGACGCTGGTACAACGACATCCGCGCCTGGCGTGTGGACCGTGTCGTGCCCGGACAGACGCCCAACCCCGCCGACCCGACGGCTGCAGCACAGGCTGTACCCAACGGCGCACAGGCCTTCACGCAGACACCGCCGCCTCCCACAGCAGCACCTGCTCCGACCTTCACGGTCGAGGACGATTCGACCAGCGACCTGCCCTTCTAAAGCCGGTTCAGAACGAAAAAAAACGCACCGCAGTGTAAATTTATTTCGACTGCGGTACGGCTATAGGCGCACCGCAGTGCATTTTAATTTGCACTGCGGTGCGTTTTTTTCGATAATATTTAACAATCACATCGGCGCAAATTTTGATTTTTCCAGGAAACTTCCTAACTTTGAAAGCCGCAAGAAATTTTCTTTTTTGTCAACTTCAACCCGTCCGATGACCTACTACGATTTCCACACACACCAACGCCAACAGGCTCCCGACGTCGCTGCGATTGTCAACGTCGGGACAGATGACGCGTGGGAGGGACTGGCGCATGTGAGCGTCGGGGTGCATCCGTGGCAGGTCACGGAGCAGTGGCACGAACCGATGGCGACGGTGCGCCGACTTGCCGGCCGGCCCGAAGTGGTCACCCTCGGCGAGTGTGGCCTCGACCGTGTGCGTGGTGGAGCATGGGAATGGCAGACGGTCTGTTTCGAGGCACATGCCCTGCTGGCACGCGAAATCGGGAAACCGCTGGTCGTCCACTGCGTACGAGCCGTCGATGCGGTACTGGCCATGAAAAAGCGGTTTGCCGACGTGCCGATGGTATTGCACGGGTTTCGTGGAGGTCCCGTCCAGGCACGTCAACTGCTGGCACACGGCATAGGACTGTCGTTCGGTCCGTTGTTCCATGCCGACAGTCTGCGCGCAGCGTATGAAGAAGGGAAAATGTGGCTCGAAACCGACGACAGCGGGGTTTCGATTCAGGAAGTCTATGAACGGGCTTCGAGTGCGTTGAGCATCTCGCCCACCGACATCCGAGTGCCCGGAACCATCTGTTTCTGAGCAATTTGAGCCAGAGGCTGCAACACGAAAAGCCGCTCGGCCATGAGCGGATGAGGAATGTGCAGGTCGGGCTCGTCGATGATTTGGTCGCCGCACATCAGCAGGTCGATGTCGATGATGCGGTCGTGGTAGCCGCCGTCGGTGCTCTTGCGGGTTCGGCCCAGACGGCGTTCGATTTCCTGTGTATTCAGGAGCAGTTCGTGGGGCGAAAGCGTGGTGTGCAGCCCTACGCAGAGATTCAAAAACGTGTTTTCGGACTGGAAGCCCCAGGGCTCGGTCGTAAAGAAAGCGGATTGGGACACAACGGTCCCAGTCCGCTTTTGCAGTTCACCGACGGCACGGCGCAGGTTCTGCTCCTTGTCGCCCAGATTGGTGCCGAGGCTGAGGTAACAAAGAGACCCTCCCCCCTGCCCCTCCCTTGTAGGGCGGGGAGTGGTTTCTTCTTTACAATGCCTGTCCATGTCCTTTGTCTGGAAAACTAACTACCCCCCGCCCTACAAGGGAGGGGAAAGGGGGAGGGTCCGTATTTTACAGTATCAGCAGGCAATCGCCGTAGGTACCGAACTTATAGTCGCCATTCAGCGCCTCGTCGTAGGCCTTCATGACGTTTTCGTAACCGCCGAAGGCACAGGTGAGCATGAGCATCGTCGAGAGCGGCTGCTGGAAGTTGATGAGGAACGAGTTGCACACCTGGAATTCGTAAGGCGGGAAGATGAAACGGCTCGTCCAGCCTTCAAACTCCTTGAGGATGCCGCCAGGACCGGCTGCAGTCTCCGTGGCACGCAGCACCGTCGAACCGACGGCACAGATGCGGCGATGGTTGCGCTTCGATTCGTTCACCAGGTCGCAGGCCTCCTGCGGCACAAACATCTGCTCGCTGTCGGTCTTGTGCTTCGTCAGGTCCTCGACGTCGATGGTGCGGAAATTGCCCAAACCGGCGTGCAAGGTGATGAATGCCTGGTTCACACCCTTGATTTCGAGGCGCTTCATCAGGATGCGCGAGAAGTGGAGGCCCGTCACCGGAGCCGTCACAGCACCCTCGACCGTGGCATAAATCGTCTGGAAACGCTCGATGTCCTCTGGCTCGGTCTTGCGCAAGGCACGGATGTCGTCGGGCAGCGGAGCCTCGCCCAGCGCATAGAGTGTCTCGAGGAACTCCTCGTGAGGACCGTCGTAGAGGAAACGCAACGTACGGCCGCGCGAGGTGGTGTTGTCAATCACCTCGGCCACCATCGAGTTGTCCTCGCCAAAGTACAGTTTGTTGCCGATACGAATCTTGCGCGCAGGGTCCACCAGCACGTCCCAGAGGCGCTGCTCCTTGTTGAGTTCGCGCAGGAGGAAGACCTCAATCTTCGCACCCGTCTTCTCCTTGTTGCCGTAGAGGCGTGCTGGGAATACGCGGGTGTTGTTCAGCACCAGCGTGTCACCTTCGTCAAAGTAGTTGATCAGGTCCTTGAAGATGCGGTGTTCAATCTCGCCCGTATGGCGGTTGAGCACCATCATCTTTGCCTCATCACGGTTTTCGGGCGGATAGAGGGCAATCTTCTCGTCTGGGAGTTTGAATTTAAATTGTGACAGTTTCATATATAATTGAGAATTGAAAATTGAGAATTGAAATTTATCTTGGAGAATGGTGGATTTTACCGTCAAGAGGACTGGGCATCGGGACGTGCCACACCTTGCGCATCGACATACTGCTCAAACGCGTCGGGGTCGAGACAGTCGGCCAGGGTGTACGAGCCGATGCGCGTGCGGATGAGTCCCGAGAGGTAGGCGCCTGTGCCGAGAGCCTCACCGATGTCGCGGGCCAAGGCACGGATGTAGGTGCCTTTGCTGCACACGACGCGTAGGGTCATCGTCGGAAAACCTTCGAGCGGAGGCTGCTGACGCAGACGTTGCAGGTCCTCGTCGCTCAGGTGCTTGATGCAGATGGCCTCGGGCTTCGTCGTCGCAGGCACGGCAGGCGTGAGGTTGCAGTCGAGCAGTTCGATGTCGTCGATGACGAGCACCTTCGGTTTCAGTTCCACATCGACACCACGACGGGCCATCTTGAACGCACGTTTCCCATCGACCTTGACGGCTGAGAATGCCGGCGGCACCTGCTCTATGCGTCCCTTGAAGCGCGGCAACGTCTGCTCGATGAGTTCGCGGGTAATATGCCCGGTCGGAAAGGTCTGGTCCTCAGCCGTCTCACGGTCGAACGAGGGAGTCGTCGCACCCAGACGCAACTGGGCGATATACTCTTTCGTACCTGCCTGCAACGTGTCAATCTGCTTGGTCGCCTTGCCCGTGCAGACGATGAGAACGCCTGTGGCCAGAGGGTCGAGCGTACCGGCATGTCCGACAGCCAACTTCTTCGTCCCGAGCCTGTTGCACAGAATGCCGCGAACACGCGAGACGACGCGAAACGACGTCAGCGCATAAGGCTTGTTGAAGCAGAAGATACAGCCTTCGTGGGGAGTCAACATATTCTATTTGAAAAATAGTTGCCAGACAATCGTGGCGAGGCCGACAATGGCACAGTAAATGGCGAAGTAGATGAGTTTGCCCTTGCGGACGATGCCAATCATCCAGCGGCAAGCCAGACAGCCTGTGACGAAGGCGGCGAGGAAACCCACCACGAGCGCCGTGGTGCTGATGCCTGCCATGGCAGCCTCAACGCCCATTTCTGCGATTTTCTTCACGTCGAGCAGGGCTTCGCCGAGGATGGGAGGAATGACCATCAGGAAGGAGAACTGGGCAAGTTTCTCTTTCTTGTCGCCCAGAATGAGACCCGTGCCGATGGTCGAACCGCTACGCGACAGACCTGGCAGCACGGCGCAGGCCTGTGCAATGCCGATGATGAAGGCGTCGAGCAGCGAGATATGCTCTTTCGTACGCGGTTTCGAGAAATACGAGAAGGACAGCAGACTTGCCGTGATCAGCAAGCAGACACCGACGACCACCAGGCTGTCGAACATCTCTTCGACCTGGTCCTTGAAACAAAAGCCGACAATGCCCACGGGAATCATCGACACGAGTATTGCCAGCACATAGTTCTGCTCCTCGTTCAGCGAGCGGATGCCGTAAGGCGAAGGCACAATCTGGTTGCCTGTCTTGAACAGTCCGCGGAAAATCCATTCGATTTCCTTCCACAAAATCACCAGCGTCGAAAGCACCGTGGCGACGTGGACGGCAATCGTGAACGTCATGACTTTGTCGGGATCCTCTACGCCAAGCAAAGCGCCGGCCAGTGCCAGGTGACCGCTCGACGAGACGGGAAGGAACTCAGTCAGTCCCTGAAAGATGCCCATAATGAGGGCTTGTAGCCAATCCATTATGAATGTTGAGTGTTGAGTGTTGAATTGAGTTGAGTGTCTTCTTTTTTATGTCGGGGTGCACGCCAGAGGATGGCGAACACCTCGAAGAGGAAGCCGAAGAGGCAGACCATCGGTCCGACGACAATGCGACGGGTCGAGAAGATGTCGGGCTCGAAAGCCTGTTCCGTGGTGCTGGGACCCGCCATGAGTGCGAATCCGATGATGACGATGACCAGTCCTACAATGAGCAGGATGTAGTTCATGCGCGAAAATGCAAAGTTCTTTTCCATTATTGAGTAAATGATTAAACGTGGTAAAGTTCGTTCGAGGTCATGCGCAGGTAGCGACTGAGCGAGCCGTAGGTGCAGAGAAACGTGATGAGCAGTCCGAACACAAGCACGCTGCCGCCCACGATGAGCAGCACCTCGAGATTGACAACGGTATTGATTTCTGGCTCATACTTCTGCAGCCAGTGGTAACCGAAGTAGAGGATGGCGTCGGCCGTCAGGGCCGATATCACACCGAGCAGGGCTGCCCGCTTGAGGAAAGGCTTACGGATGAAACCCCACGACGCCCCGACGAGTTTCATCGTGTTGATGCTGAATCGACGGCTGAAAATCGTCAGACGCACAGTGTTGTTGATGAGTTGGAACGAAATGTAGGTAAACAGGGCAGCGATGATGAGCAGCACGAGCGAAACCTTGCGGATGTTGTCGTTGACCGACTGCAGCAGTTCTTTCTGGTAGAGCACGTCCATCACACGCTCGTCGGCTTTCAGATGCTTGACAATGCGGGCAAGGCTGTCGTTGTTGGCATAGTCGGCGTTCATCTTCAGTTCGAACGACGCCGTAAAGGGGTTGTAGCCGATAAACTCCGACGGGTCGGTGCCCATGGCCTCGGTCTGCTCGCGCAGCGCTTCCTCCTTCGAGATGTATTGCAGTTCCTTGACACAGGGAAGTTTCTTCAGGTCGGCCTTGAGCACCTTGATGGAGTCTTGCGGCAGGTCGTCGCTGATGAGCACGGTGACGTTGATGTTCTCGCGGACATAAACCGACAGGTTGTGCGCAATCAGCATGAACAGCACGAACATGCCGAGCAACACCAACACCAGCGTCGTGCTGATGCCTGCCGTCATGGCTTGTGTCGAGAAGAATTTGGAGCGGTGGTAATGATGGTGGCCCATATGTTTAATGCATAATTAAGAATGCATAATGCATAAGTTTCAATTCTCAATTAAAAACTTCTTCGCCTTGCAGCGTGGCAGACGAAGCGCTGGTGATGCGCACTCGCACAAAGTCGCCGATGTGATGGTTGCCGCGGTCGAAGACGACTACCTTGTTCTGGCTCGTGCGACCGAAAAGTTGCTGGCGCGAACGCTTGCTCACACCCTCGACCAGTACTTCGTACTCCTTGCCGATGTCTTGTTGGTAACGCTCGGCGCTGAGTTCGTTCTGCAAGGCAATCAGTTCGTTCAGACGGCGCAACTTGACCTCCTCGGGCACGTCGTCGGGCAGATGCTTCGAGGCATACGTGCCGGGACGCTCGGAGTATTTGAACATGAACGCGCTGTCGTAGCCCACCTCGCGCATCAGCGAGAGTGACTGCTGGTGGTCTTCTTCAGTCTCAGAATGATAGCCGACGAAGATATCGGTCGTAATGCTGCAGTCGGGGATGATGCGACGGATGGCAGCCACGCGTCCGAGGTACCATTCGCGTGTATATTTGCGGTTCATCAGCCCGAGGATGCGGTCGCTGCCGCTCTGCACGGGCAGGTGGATATGTCGGCAGATGTTGGGATGCTGCGCAATGACCTCCAGCGTCTCGTCGCTCATATCCTTCGGATGCGACGTCGTGAAACGGATGCGCATCTGAGGATAGGCCTCGGCAACCTTCTTCAGAAGTTGCGGAAATGTCACATCGCCACACTGGTAGGAATTCACATTCTGTCCAAGCAGTGTGACCTCCTTAAACCCTTTCTCACAAAGGTCGCCGACTTCGCGCAGGATGCTCTCCACGTCGCGGCTGCGTTCACGGCCTCGAGTGTAAGGCACGATGCAGTAGTGGCAGAAGTTGTTGCAGCCACGCATGATGCTGACAAAACCTGACACATGGTTGGCATGGATGCGCTGGGGCAGCACGTTGCGATAAGTCTCTGTGGTCGATAGTTCTACGTTGATGGCGGGCTGACCGCATTCGGCGGCTGCAAAGAGTTCGGGCAAGGTGAGATAGGCGTCGGGACCGGCAACCAGGTTGGCGTGATGATGCTTGATTAGGTCGTCCTTCACACGTTCGGCCATACAACCCACCACGCCGATGATGAGTCCCCTACCCTTTCGGCGGTTTCGCTCGGCATTGAGCGCCTCCAGACGGTGCAGGATTTTCTGCTCGGCATTGTCGCGCACAGAACACGTGTTCAGCAACACGGCATCGGCCTCGTCCAGTGAGTCGCACGTATCGTAGTCGGCCATCTTCATCACGGCGGCAATCACCTCGCTGTCCGCCACATTCATCTGACAGCCGTATGTTTCAATATAGAGTTTCTTCATTCCAGGAATCGTCTCTTTCTCTTTCTTCAAACGAAAAACAGGGGCATACTACCCCAAAGTTAATGAATTTCAATGCAAAGTTACGCATTATTCTTAAAAAAGAAAAATATCATGTCGTTTTTTGGCATATTGACCCCTGTTCCGGCGCGAAATAGAAGGCGAAGAAACCTACATGCGGCGGAAAACGCTCCATACGAGGGGTACGGCCAGCAGGAAGGTGAAGACGTCGCTGACCGCCTGACACATCTCGACGCCTTGCAGGCCGAACCAGTAAGGCAGAAGAACGATGAGCGGGATGAAGAAGAGGCCGCGACGGGCCGAGGCCATGAGGTTGGCCTTCCACGGGTGGTTGATGGTCTGCATCATCATGTTCGACAACAGGATGAATGCGCCGATGGGATAGGTGTAGAGTTGGTAGCGAAGGGCTTCGCTGCCGATGCGGATGACGTCCATGTCGTCACGGAAGACGCTGATAATCTGCTCCGTAAACAAAAATCCGATGGCGGTGCAGACGATGAGAAAAGCCGTTCCAACCTTGACGCAGAACCAGAAGCCTTGCTTCACACGGCTGAAGAGTCCGGCGCCGTAACTGAAGCCGCACAAGGGCTGGTAGCCTTGTCCGAGACCGATGATGATGCTATAGACCACGAACGTGATGCGACCGACGATGGACATGGCGGCCACGGCTGCATCGCCATAGCCGGCGGCGACGATGTTGAGCATCAGCGTGGCAATCGAACCGAGGCCCTGACGCATGAGCGAAGGACTGCCGGCGCGGACAATCTCCCAAAGCAGATGCAGCGTGGAACCACTCCCTTTGAGTCGGCTGATGGGGCTGATATTCTCACCCTTACGGCTCAGATACAGCAACAGCAGGAAACTGCACAGGTGGCCGAGCACCGTGGCGAGTGCCGCGCCGCTGATGCCGAGGTGGCAGACAAAGATGAGCAGGGGGTCGAGGACGACGTTGAGCAATGTGCCCGAGACGATGCCAATCATGGCATAGCGGGCGTTGCCCTGGAAGCGCATCTGGTTGTTGAGCACCATTGCACCCATCTGCAGCGGTGTGCCCAGAAGGATGATGCCCAGATAGCGCTCGGTGTAAGGCAAGATGGTGTCGGTGCTGCCCAGCAAAAGGGAAAGCGGCGTGAGCAGCAGCAGTCCTATCACAGCCAGGAAGATGCCGAAGATGAGCGCCGTGAAGAAGCCGGTCGAGGCCATGCGCACCGCCTCGTCGCGACGACGTGCGCCGAGCATTCGCGACATGTAGTTGCCGCTGCCGTGGCCGAAGAAGAAGGCAAAGGCCTGAAAGACGGACAGCACGGCAAAGACGATGCCCACAGCGGCCGTCGCTTGCGTGTCGATCTGTCCGACGAAGAAGGTGTCGGCAAGCGAGTAGAGGCTCGACGTGAGCATAGAAATGATGGTGGGCACGCTCATCATGCCCACCACCTTAGGGATGCTGCCGTTGGTCAGCAGTTCGTAGTTACTTTTCACGGCTGTTTGCCGATGTAGGCGAGGATGCCGCCGTCAACATAGAGCACGTGGCCGTTGACTGCATCGCTGGCATGAGAGGCGAGGAAGACGGCTGGGCCGCCCAGTTCTTCGGGTTCGAGCCAGCGGCCTGCGGGCGTCTTGGCACAGATGAACGAGTCGAACGGATGGCGCGAACCGTCGGGCTGGCGTTCGCGCAGCGGTGCCGTCTGCGGTGTGGCGATGTAGCCCGGGCCTATGCCGTTGCACTGGATGTTGTATCCGCCGTATTCGGAGCAGATGTTGCGTGTGAGCATCTTCAGTCCGCCCTTGGCTGCAGCGTAGGCGCTGACGGTCTCGCGGCCCAGTTCGCTCATCATCGAGCAGATGTTGATGATCTTGCCTTCGCGACGCTCCATCATCTCGGGCAGCACGGCTGCGCTGACGATGTAGGGTGCCACGAGGTCCACGTCGATGACCTGCTGGAACTCTGCGCGCTTCATCTCGTGCATGGGGATGCGCTTGATGATGCCGGCGTTGTTGACGAGGATGTCGATCTGGCCCACTTCCTTGTGGATGGTCTCGACGAGCGCCTTGACAGCCACTTCGTCGGTCACGTCGCACACGTAGCCGTGGACGTTCTCGATGCCTGCCTCCTTGTAGTTATTCAAGCCACGTTCGAGGGCAGCCTCGTTGATGTCGTTGAAGATGATGTTTTTGATGCCGGCTGCGACGAATGCCTTCGCAATGTTGAAGCCGATACCGTAAGATGCGCCTGTAATCCACGCGTTCTTACCTTCGAGTGAGAAAGGATTTGCCATAATGAAACACAATTAGTATTCTTTCTGCAAAGTTATCGGTTTTTTTGCAGAAAAGGAAGGAATGCGGAGAGTTTTTTTGCGGTGGTCAGAAAATTTAGGAAATATAGAAGCGGGTACCAATTCATTGATCACACGATTTCATGTTTCCTTGTAGGGACTCAAATCGCGTAAGGGCATAGACGAGCTATGCCCCTAGATGCAATCATAATGGGCCAATATTGAAATGTTTTCTACCAACGCAACATGGCAAAGAAAGACGCCCCACGGGTCGTCCCTACAAGTGGTAGTTAAATGTGCGCCCAGTAGGGACGACCCGTGGGGCGTCCCGATTGGTTTTTGATTAGTTCTGATTGCCTGTAGGGGCTTAGCTTGTCTAAGCCCAAATCAAAAAAAAGCATCGCTCCGTGCTGGGAGCGATGCTTTTCATATAGAGATGGTGTGGGGATTACTTGCGCAGCATCTTGGTCGTCTTGGTCGAACCGTCGGCCAGGCGATCTACGCGGATGACGATGCCCTTAGCGTCGGCATTTACCTGACGGCCCTGCAAGTCGTAGAACTTCACGCTCTTGCTCTGTGCAGCAGCGATCTCTTCGATGCCTACAGCCTCCCAGTACTCGGCCAAGTCAACCCATACGATGTTCGACTCGTTCGTCTCGCCGCCACCGTAGTAAACGCTCTGGATACCAATCTTCGTCCATTTGGTGAAGTCTTCAGCGTAAACGTAGAGACGATAGTTATAGATGTCCCAGTCGTCAGAGAAGTTATAAGGAATTTCACTCATATCTTCCGAGATTTCTTCATAGGCATCAGTCGTGCAAACATACTTGACTTCACCTTCCTCCTCTGTAGCATAGTAGAAACGGTAGGCGAGTTTGCTGCCCAGCATGGGATTACCGTTTGTATCAACAAGCGGAATGACATAATCTACATAAGGATAAGATGTATCATTGACGTCAAGGTTCCAACCCGTAAATTCAGGATCGGCTGGAGTAGCGGCCACTTCGACAATCTTCGTGATTACAGCATAGTCGTAAGATACGACGTTACCCACCGGTTGGCCGTCATAGTAGGCATCAATCGCGATGCTATTTGTCGTGAACTCATCCTTTACAGGATCGTAGGTGAATGTTATCTCTTCTGTCATCAGGTTAAAGATGTATTCAGTATCTGATTCCTCGTCATAAGTATAGTAATCACCAACGTATTCGCCGGCAGGAATGGTGAGGACATTGTCTGTCATCGTACCGACAACCCATGTGTCAGAATTATATTGGCACAGACCCTGGATGTAAACCTGGTCGCCAACGAAGGCAACATTAACATAGGCATTCACAGCATCGTCTTCTTCACCTTCATACCCTGCGCGGTAATAGTACTCCTCAACTTCTGCGCCGTCGGGCAGTTCGATGAGTTCGGGCTCAGCCTCACCACCGAGGTAGTAAACGTTGATGCCTGCGATGTAGGCCTGACCTGGAGGTGTAAGGCCCTGCGGAACGGTGAATGTCACTTCGGTGGCTTCGCCTTCCCAGGTAGCAATTTTGTTCTCTGTATCGACTGCAAAGTCGCCTTCTTCCGATGACAGTTCGACGTCGGTACGGTTGCCGAGAACGAGTTCAATCATGGTAATGGGATACTCTGCAGAACTGATGGTCAGCGTGTTGCCGGCATATATGCGGACAGACTCGCCAGTGTTGTAGTACTTCGGAGGGTTCGTGCCTTCAGCCTGTGCGAAGACGCCTGTGATGCCGTCTTCCTCGCTGATGACGATGTCGGTCACTTCTTGGGCGTTCTCATAACCCTGCTCGGCGGCTACCCACTGGGCTTCGGTCGTTTCGCTTTCTTCAGGAACAAACCAGATGATGTCGGTTGCGTTCACTTCGCCACCACCATAGTAGATGCTCTGCACACCCATGGCGTCGTAGTCGAACTCGAAGTTCAGGAAAACCCTCTTATAGCCATCACTGGTTTTATCGAAGTCCCAACCGTCGAAGTAGGAGTAGGGAATCTCGGTCAGGTCTTCGTCGAGGTTTTGATAGAGGTCGGCTGGATATGTAATCTTCGTGATTTCACCATCCTTCTGTCCGTAGATGACATAGAACAACTTGTCCTCCTTGAGCAGGTTGCCATCTACGTCATAGTTGGGAATGTCAACGATGACAGAACCATAGTTTTTATTCGCATCATAAGGATTGATGGTGATGAACTCAGGATCGGCAGGCATGGCAGGAACGTCTTCAATCACGGGGTATGCCCATTCACTTCCGTCGGTCAGTGTGATGGTCGTTCCATTCCATAATTCATAGAGAGAATTACCAGCATAAATTGCCACCATACCATTGAATGTCATCACGCTACCCGAAACGACACCCGTGGCAGTCTCCAAGTAATAATCCGATGTCAGGCCTGATACATTAGCCACGCCTACATCCTCGCCTGCATACTTGTATGGCTGATCCCACAATTGGAAGACAGCAAACTCCTTGATTTCGATATCAACACCTGTACCATAGCCACCAAAGTTGAATACAGTGGCGACGTAGGTAGACGGTTCTTGCAAGATGTAAACAGGATACGTTACCTCATTATTAGAGTAGTCTGTAGCGTTCATAACACCGTTCGGCAAGGCGATAATCGGTGTGTAATTGAGGGTGGTGTAGAAGTAGCCTGCATAGTCACCCTCGGTCAAAAGACCGCCCCACACTTCATTGATAGAGAAGGTACCGTCCTCATTGAACTGACCTGTCAGAGGAGCCTCTGTGTTCACGACGTTAGCCAGCACGACAGGACCGTAAGTCTCGTCTGTGAACATTGTCTGACCAGGGGCAATCTCAAAGGTTCCGTCTTCAACGTTGACAGTGGCCAAGACCGGCTCATCGGCACCTTCAAACCAACCGACAATGCTAACAGTCGTAGCGTCAACCAAATTGACGGTAATTTGGGTAGAAAAGTAAGGCGCAGTGGCATCCACCAAATTGCCATCGTCATCCAAATCGTAAACCAGACCGCATGCCATGGCGTTGATGGGCCACTCCACGTCAGCGAGGTTGAAAGCCTTTTTCGGGGCCTTCTTTGCTTTCAGGGCGGTAGCCTTGGCTGTCTGAGGCATAGCAACCGTCTGGAAAGGCTTGAGGCTCGGAGTGCGCTGCAATTCAGTCGGTGACTGATTGAAAGTCATCTGCTGCTTCTTGACAGGCTGAGCAAAACTCGTCACGGCAACAAGAGCCGCAATGAGCATAAGAG
>R23__coassemble_104_pt1 | contig 62851 bp, 45 predicted proteins | sample R23__metabat2_high_PE_006 | metagenome-assembled genome bin R23
GATGGGAGGAATGGGAATTGATGGGAGGAATGGGAATGATAGGAATAATAGGGGGAATGTTAGGAAAATGAAAGATTTTTTTCCTTTCGTTTTGTATTCCGAGGGCATAATCGTAACTTTGCATAAAATTTTAGCACAAACAATTATGAAACTGAAGATTGCAGTTCTCGCCGGCGATGGAATCGGTCCGGAGATTATGGAACAGGGTGTTGCTGTTCTGAAGGCTGTGGCTGATAAGTTTGGCCACGAAGTATCGTTCAAAGAGGCATTGTGTGGTGCTCACGCCATTGATGAGGTGGGCGACCCGTTCCCCGAAGAAACCTATCAGACGTGTATGGAGGCTGATGCGGTGCTTTTTGCCTCGGTCGGTGACCCTAAATTCGACAATAATCCTGCCGCCAAGGTGCGTCCTGAGCAGGGACTCCTTGCCATGCGCAAGAAGTTGGGCCTCTTTGCCAACATTCGTCCTGTGACGACGTTCGACTGCCTCGTGCACAACTCGCCGCTGAAGGACGAACTGGTACGCGGCGCCGACTTCATCTGCATCCGTGAACTGACGGGTGGCATGTATTTCGGTGAGAAACTCGAGGGCGACGAGCGTGCCTATGACACCAATCTTTATACGCGCAAGGAAGTCGAGCGCATTCTGCGTGTGGCCTACGACTATGCCATGAAGCGCAAGCGTCACCTTACCGTTGTTGATAAGGCCAATGTCCTGGCATCCAGTCGTTTGTGGCGTAAGGTGGCTCAGGAGATTGCTCCGCAGTATCCTGATGTCGTTACTGACTATATGTACGTGGACAATGCTTCCATGCGCATGATTCAAGAACCCCGTTTCTTCGATGTGATGGTCACCGAGAATACCTTCGGCGACATCCTTACCGACGAGGGTTCGTGCATCACAGGTTCGATGGGTCTTCTGCCGTCGGCATCGACTGGCGAACACACTCCCGTCTTCGAACCCATTCACGGTTCCTGGCCGCAGGCAAAGGGCCTGAACATTGCCAACCCACTTGCACAAATTCTCTCCGTCGCCATGCTGTTCGAGTACTTCGACCTGCAGGAAGAGGGCAAACTCATCCGCAAGGCCGTCAATGCCAGTCTCGACGCCAATGTCCGCACACCTGAAATTCAGGTCGATGGTGGTGCACAATACGGCACGCGCGAGGTTGGCGAATGGATTGTCGATTACATTCGCAAGGCATAAATCGCATCTTATGCATGTTCAGGAGGAGGCTCTGACACATTTACGTTCGGCACTTGAAACGGCGGCAGGCCGTCGGATGAGTGTGCCGCGCGACTTTGAGCGATTGTCAGAACTGGTGTTTGAAAAAGTCCATCAGAAGGTAAGCAGTACCACGCTCAAACGGCTGTGGGGCTACTTGAAGGAAGGCTCGATGCCACGCGAAAGTACGCTTGACATTTTAGCACAGTTTGTGGGAAATGCCGACTGGCAGGACTTTGTAAACACACATGCCGCCAAACAAGTGGACGTCCCTTCCACGGATGAACCCCTTGCGGAACAGGTTGAAGACGAGAAAGCCCAAACGTCAAAGAGGCCTTCCAACCGCCGATGGCTGTGGGGAGTAGTGCTTCCTCTGGCTGTTCTGTGCCTGATTCTCGTCTTTTTTCTGACACGTCCAACACCCTCCGACGACATGCTTGTCTTGACGAAAGGGCAGACGTTCGAGTCGCCAGTTGACTATCTCAGCCTTTTCGGCATTACTCCAACTGAAACTTATTGGGATTCTCCTCTGCCTCATCAGCAGGGCGTTGTCGTCTGGAGTCCGCAGTACCGACATCCTCACTGGCACAACGAGGGCAACGCCGACAGCCTCTGTCCTACCATCACCGAGTACTGGGCTCCGACAGCAGCCGACACCATCAGTGACGACCTGATTAGTCAGAAGAACCAGAATCTCTACTTTACGGTGATGCGCACCAACGAGTTGCGCATTACCTTCATGCGTGGTCTGAATTCCGATAGCACTTTTACTTTTCTTGGCATCTATCGCGTAGATACTTCTAAGAGTGATTCGACCCATGTGGTCTGGCAGCGCATTGCCGACCGTCTCGACCTCGCTCACCTCGATTTTCTCCAGCAGTTGAGGAACTGAAAAATCAGGCCTTTTTTCGGTCGAAAAACGCACCGCAGTCGAAATAAATTTCGTCCACAGTGCGCCTATAGCCGCACCGCAGTCCATTTTTATTTCGACTGCGGTGCGTTTTTTGTGACTTTTCAGACTTTTCTGCTTGTTGTCGCAATCCCTTTGCTGACGGGCTTTGGCTGTGAGGATAACGGGTTTTGGACTCGTTTTGGACTTCTTTTGGACTGAATAAGGTTTGGATGGTTTTCACCTTGGCCGGATGAAAAGCCGTAACTTTGCAGGCATCAAATTAATAAGGAAAACCGCCGAAAACCTTGCAACAGAGTAGGCATTCACTTAAATCACCAAAACAATCGTTATGAAAAAGATCATCATTTCCCTTTTTGCGCTGTTGACATTCACAGTTTTCACAGCATGCAAGAACCAGCCAGCGCAGGTTGCTGACGAACAGCCACAGGAAGAAGTCGTCGACTATGAAGCACTGACTGACCAGGAACTCCCTTCCATTGAGCAGTTGGAAGCACTGGTGGATTTCTACCAGACCGAAACTGCCGCCCTCAAGACGACGGGGTCTATTTGGGAGCGTTCTGAAACCAACGTCCGCGACTTCTTCGAGCCGAAAGGCTACAAGGTAGAGCGCAAGGATCTCGCCATCCTCGCAGCCATGAAGAACGCCAAACTCGTTGAAGAAGATAACATTTACAGCATCGAGCCTGAAAATGCAGACAGTCTGTCGATGTCGGTCGTTTTCCGTGCACAGGGCGATATGTACGTGAGCGGTGAGTACATCGTGTCGGACGAGAACATCTACAATGTGCTCGTAGAACGTGTGAAGGCTGCCGGCTACACGCTTGCCCCCGACCACGAACGTGCATACGACGGAAATGAAGTCTATACAAAAGACAAATACTACTTCGTCTGTAACAAAAACACAGGAACCGTGGCCCTGCACTATGACTTTAATATGTTCTGATGTATGAAATAGAGACTGTTGGAATTATTCGCACTGGCAACTCAAAGAAATAAATTCAGATAGAAAATGAAAAAGATTCTCATCAACACCCTGTTCATCGTCTTTGTGCTCTCGGCCAACGCCCAGAGCAAGTCGGAGCTGCAAACCACCATCAACAATCTCAACCAGCAGATTGGTCAGCTGAAAGCCATGCTCGACGCGAAGAGCGAACAACTGGATCAGGCAAACCAGACCATCGCCGCCCTGCGACAGAAACTCGCCAGCGGAGCGGCTGCTGCACAGAAGCCCGCCACCTACCGTGACAGCATCGCCGACCTCATCGAGAAGTACACCAGCTGTACCTCGTGGCAGGAGGCACTCAGGTATGTCATGGAGCCCGAACGCGTGCGACCCATCATGCAGAAATACTATGCCGACCAAGGCTTTAGCCCCACCATCTGGACAGCTGAGGAGATTCTCAAAAATGAAGCTTTCCGACGCTTCAACGGTAAGAACTACGTTATCTACAAGTGCCGCAACTTCTATGCCGTGCAGACACCCGACGGCTACCGTCTCGACTGGGAAGCCTCCGTCGAGTACAATCCTGTGACGCATACCGAACTGGCGGACAAGATAGGGCAGTCGGCTGAAATCAGAGGATGCTTCAATTTTGTCTCTTACTACGACAACGACTATTTCAGAGGTTTTACAGCCCTCGGTATGTTTAACAGCTATGGAGATAACGCGCTCTTCCTGACTGAGAAAGGCTCGGCCATTGACAAGCGCCTCTTCGCCATGCTCAAGAACGGAGAATATATCGACATGATACTGAAAGTAAAGAGCCTCCGCGACAGCGAAGGGAATCAATACTTCCTCATCACCGACATCGTCAGCACGAGTTTCTCCAAATACTAATTCACAAAAGCAATGAGACAGATTCTTTTAACAACAGTGCTGGCACTCCTGTGTGTCGGCAAGGCTTCGGCACAGGGATGGATGGCCATCACCAGCGATTCAAAGAACGTGTGGGACATACCCTTTCAGAAAGTAAGGATACGTCCTGCCGAAATCAGCGCGTTACTCGTGCCTAAAGCATTCAACGTCACCCTTTCAGAGAAGCCCAACAAAGGCGCACCAGGCAATACCTACAATGTAAATTCAGAGAACGGTTTCGTGCGCAACGGCTCGAAGGAGAAAATCCACATCGACCAGATGACACATGTGGGCGACGGCTGGTACGAATACGACTTTGGACAGACGCTCTACATCCAGAAGATTGGCAATCTTGTAGGCTATCAAGAGCACGACCCAATACTCATCCAGCCCACAGGCGACTATGCCTTGCCCGCCTCGGCCACACCCGTTCAGACGAACGGCGACTCCAACAGCAGGGCAAACGGAAATCTGGGAGGTCCCGCAATGCCTAGAGAAGACCAATATGCTTTTGTACGCGACCTGTGGCCTGTCAAGAAAGAGACAAAGAACACATACGGCAAGACCGTCACCGTGGAATATGAGAATGGTGACAAGATTGTCATTTCTAACGGAGGAATGTTTGGCAACGACGCTGTCTTCACTGGAAAAATCCACCTGAAGGACGGCAAAGTGCTGGAAGGTGTATCGGACACGGAAGTGAAGCTGCACTATCCCGACGGCAAAGTGTTCTGCGGTACTTACGAGGAAACATTCGACTTGACGGTTCCTAACAACGCCTTGACACACTTGAAGAATTTCACCACATTCACTCCAAGGTATGGCTACTTCATCTACGCCGACGGCACCAGGGACAATGTCTCTGGAGGCAAGACAGACAGCGAAAGAGAAAAGGAACGTCAGCAGGAAGAGGCAGCCCGCGAACAGCGTCTGAAGAACTCCAAACTCAAGACTCAGATTGTCGGCAAGTGGAAGATGAACACCTACGACGGCATCACCACGACATTCACATTCCTCAGAGACGGCACCTACCGCATACACCAAGTCTATACAAAACCACAGACGCGGGAACTGGAAACAATTTCGTTTGACGTAATCGGTACCCACTGGAAACTGACCGACGGCGACGCTATCCTCTTCTGGATACCTTTGAGCAAGGTGGATGAAGGGAACTATATCACCAACATCAAGCGCGTTTACACCGGAAGTGATTTTAATCACAAAAGGGAGGTGAACAAATTCAACAATCTCGACCCCAGCATGAAGGAGTGGACCCTGACTACATGGCTTGGCAAATGTGACGGCAACCGCAACTATGCCGGTATTATGGCTGGTGCAAACTACAGACTCACTAACATTGTCATATCGGGCAACAAGATGACGGCCGTATATACGGCTGGAGCCAACAATAGCCGCAACGTAACATTGGTACGAGTGCAATAGCAAACCGTCAAAAAACGCACCGCAGTCGAAATTTATTTCGTCCACAGTGCGCCTATAGACGCACCGCAGTCCATTTTTATTTCGACTGCGGTACGTTTTTTTGTGTTTTTCAGGACCCATTACCATGTTGCAGCTTGTTCCTCTTTTCATGCGGATGAGCCTGTTTGAGAGAAAAACGGGGTGGAAACCACATTTTTTTTGCTTAAAGTTTTGTGGTTTAAGGAATTTGCCGTAATTTTGCAGTCCGTTCCGTAGTCCGACATGCCATGCCGGACAGATGAGTGTGGCTCAGGCTGCGGGAGGAAACCGATTGTTTAACTTAATTATTTATCAAAAAAATCAAACGTAATGATCATCGTACCTGTAAAAGATGGTGAGAACATTGAGAGAGCTCTCAAGAAGTTCAAGAGAAAGTCAGAGAAGACTGGTATCATTAAGGAAGTGCGCACACGCCGCGAGTTTCAGAAGCCTTCTGTAACACGTCGCAAGAAGATGCAGCACGCAGTCTATGTAAACAAACTGCACCAGTCGGAGGATTAAAAACCAACGTACGTAAATGTCGTTTCTACATTGAAAAATGAGGGAAACGATGTGCGTAACCTCCAATTTTGAGAAAAAACAAAAGAATTTTGCATCAAAATTTGGTTGCAATCCGAAAAAATCGCTAAATTCGTAGCAGAGAAATCTCCAGCGAGGCCGACACACGAGTTGGCCGACATTTGGAGAAAGAATGGCTCGGATATGTGTACAGATTCTTTCTTTGAGTACCTGAAGGCAGAACGAAACCGGTCGGACAAGACCGTCGAGAGTTACCGCCGCTCGCTGAAAGAGTTTGAAGAGTTCTTTGAAGGCTTGAATGAGGGCTTGACGTGGGAGACGCTCGATGCCTCGGTGGTCCGCGAGTGGACCATCAAGATGCTCGACAACGACGGCATGTCTGCCACTTCGGTCGCGCTCAAACTGAGTGCACTGCGCACATTCTATCGCTATCTGATGATGCTGGGGAAGGTGAAGCAGACGCCGATGACGAGAGTGCCGAACCCGAAGCGCAGGAAGGTGCTGCCGGTCTTTGTCCGCGAACAGGAGATGGAACGCCTGCTGGAGATGATGTCCGAAGGCACGACCTTTCCCGAGGTACGCAACCGTCTGATCATCCTGATGCTCTACATGACTGGAATGCGCCGTGCTGAATTGCTCGGTCTGACGGACGCAAGCATCCAGCTTGACGAACGCATCATCAAGGTGACCGGCAAACGCGACAAGCAGCGGCTGATTCCCATCGGCGACGAACTCGCCAAAAGAGTGGTGGAATACCAGCAACTGCGCGAGCAGACGTTCGGCAAATCCACACGCGGCGGCCTGCTGCTGCTGAGCGACCGGGGAAAGCCCCTGGGCGTCTCAACGGTGGAACGCATCGTCCGCGACAGCCTGGCGCTGGTGACCAACCAGCAGAAACGCAGCCCTCACGTGCTCCGACACACGTTTGCCACCCAGATGCTCAACCATGGGGCAGACCTGCAGTCGATCCAGAAACTGCTGGGGCACGAAAGTCTGGAGACCACCCAAGTGTACACACACCTGTCGTTCGAGGAACTGAAAAATGAGTATCAGGGCGCACATCCGCGCTCAAAGTAACCCTTAAAACATATAAGACTATGGAAATTAGCGTAAAGGCAATCAAATTCGATGCAACTGAAAAGTTGCAGGAGTTCATCCAGAAGAAGGCTAGTAAACTGGAGAAGTTTTGTGGCGAAATAAGAAAGGTAGAGGTGTCATTGAAGGTCGTAAAGCCGGCAACCGCTCTCAACAAGGAGGCCAGCATCAAAATCGTGCTGCCCGGAGAGGAATTGTTCGCCGACAAAACATGCGACACGTTTGAAGAAGCAATCACACAAAGTCTGGCTGCATTGGAGAAGCCTTTGGCCAGATATAAAGAAAAACAAGACAAAAAGTAAAAAAAGTCTTGAAAAATCTTGGGCGTTTGAAAAATAATGCCTACCTTTGCAGCCGCTTAGCGTGGATTCGTCTGCGCAAGCGGCTCAAAAAGCCTCTTTAGCTCAGTTGGCCAGAGCACGTGATTTGTAATCTCGGGGTCGTTGGTTCGAATCCGACAAGAGGCTCAGGAATCTTGAAGGCCTAACCCCAAAGTTAGGGCCGAAAAGAGAACGAAAGAGAGTCACCTTCAAGGTGCAAAATTGATGGGCATATTCCAGAGTGGCCAAATGGGGCAGACTGTAAATCTGCTGGCTTTCGCCTTCGGTGGTTCGAATCCATCTGTGCCCACCAATATCTGAATGTGTCTGCTCCGGCAGGAAGACATAGGCTGTTATAGCTCAGCGGTAGAGCACTTCCTTGGTAAGGAAGAGGTCCTGAGTTCAAGTCTCAGTAACAGCTCAAACGAATTTAATTGTATCACTTACATATTTTATTTTAAGCTATGGCAAAAGAGAAATTTGAAAGAACTAAACCGCACGTGAACATCGGTACGATTGGTCACGTGGACCATGGTAAGACAACCCTTACCGCCGCTATCACCACAGTGCTCGCAAAGCAGGGTCTGTCTGAGATCAAGTCGTTCGACCAGATCGACAACGCCCCCGAAGAAAAGGAGCGCGGTATCACAATCAACACTGCACACGTTGAGTACGAAACAGCAAAGCGTCACTACGCTCACGTGGACTGCCCGGGACACGCCGACTATGTGAAGAACATGGTAACGGGTGCTGCCCAGATGGACGGTGCCATCATCGTAGTTGCTGCCACAGACGGTCCTATGCCTCAGACACGTGAGCACATCCTGCTCGCTCGTCAGGTGAACGTTCCTCGTCTGGTTGTGTTCATGAACAAGTGCGACATGGTTGACGACGAAGAAATGCTCGACCTCGTTGAAATGGAAATGCGTGACCTGCTCGCTCAGTATGAGTTCGAAGAGGACACTCCGTTCATCCGCGGTTCTGCTCTCGGCGCCCTCAACGGTGTACCCGAATGGGAAGAGAAGGTGATGGAACTGATGAACGCTTGCGACGAGTGGATTCAGGAGCCTGTCCGCGACAAGGATAAGCCCTTCCTGATGCCTGTCGAAGACGTCTTCTCGATCACAGGTCGTGGTACTGTTGCCACAGGTCGTATCGAAACCGGTGTTGTCAAGGTCGGTGACCCCGTACAGCTCCTCGGTCTCGGTGAAGATGCCAACTCTGTTGTAACTGGTGTCGAGATGTTCCGCAAGATCCTCGACGAAGGTGAAGCCGGTGATAACGTAGGTCTGCTCCTCCGTGGTATCGACAAGAAGGACGTTAAGCGTGGTATGGTTATCACCCACCCGGGTGCTATCACACCTCACCAGGGCTTCAAGGCTTCGATCTACGTTCTGAAGAAGGAAGAAGGTGGCCGTCACACTCCGTTCAAGAACCACTATCGTCCTCAGTTCTACCTCCGCACCATGGACTGCACAGGTGAGATTTCTCTCCCCGAAGGCGTTGAAATGGTAATGCCGGGCGACAACGTAGAAATCAAGGTTGAACTCATCTACCCTGTAGCCCTCAACGTAGGTCTCCGCTTCGCTATCCGTGAAGGTGGCCGCACCGTAGGTTCGGGTCAGATCACAGAAGTGTTCGACTAATTTCAGAACCGAAATACAATCAATGGTTGGCTCTTTGATTGGTTTCAATCGGAGAGCCAACTTATCCACGGGAATAGCTCAGTTGGCAGAGCACTGGTCTCCAAAACCAGGTGTCGGGAGTTCGAGCCTCTCTTCCCGTGCAAAAAGTTTGGATTATGTTCAAAAGTGTTATTACATATTGCAAAGAATCCTACGATGAACTTGTTCACAAGGTGACTTGGCCGACAAGAAAAGAGTTGACAAGCAGCGCGGTGATGGTTTTAACAGCTTCCATCATCATCGCCCTGATTGTCTTTGCGATGGATTCCGTTTTCGAGCAGTTCATGAAACTTGTTTATTCACTCTTTAACTAAAGGAGAGAACAGACATGGAAGTGAAAGAAATGCATTGGTATGTGCTGAAAGCCATCAGTGGAAAGGAACAGAAAGTCAAGGAGTATATCGAACTTGACATGAAGAACCACCACTATGAAAAGTACGTACCTCAGGTGCTTATCCCCATCAAGCGCGTAGAGCAGATGGTGCGCAACAAGCGCGTCATCAAGGAAGTCAACATGCTTCCCGGCTATGTCTTGGTCGAGGCTATGCTCATCGGCGAAATTCCTCACATGCTCCGCAACACCCCAGGCGTTCTCGGTTTCCTCGGCGGAACAGACAACCCGTCTCCCCTCCGTCAGGCCGAAATCAACAGAATGCTCGGTGTGGATGCCGATTCGGACGAAGTTCCCCAGATGCTCCAGACAGACTATCTGGAAGGCGAGTCAGTCCGCGTGGTTGACGGACCTTTTACAGGTTTCAACGGAACCGTCGAGGAAGTCAATTCGGACAAACAAAAACTCAAGGTGTCAGTCAAGATCTTCGGGCGCGTTACACCGCTCGAACTCAGTTTTGGACAAGTTGAGAAGGAATAATGTTGATGTTACGCTTCATTATTCTTTTTTATCGTGTTAATCAATAAAATTAAGAACAAAAATGGCAAAAGAAGTTGCTGGATTAATCAAATTACAGATTAAAGGTGGCGCTGCAAATCCATCACCCCCAGTGGGTCCTGCTCTTGGTTCCAAGGGTATCAACATCATGGATTTTTGCAAGCAGTTCAACGCCAGAACTCAGGATAAGGCAGGCAAGGTATTGCCCGTTGTTATCACTTACTATGCTGATAAGTCGTTCGATTTCGTCATCAAGACTTCTCCCGCAGCCGTTCAGCTCCTGGAAATCTCCAAGGCCAAGAAGGGCTCGTCCGAACCTAACCGTTCGAAGGTGGCAGAGGTGACCTGGGACGACATCAAGGCTATCGCAGAAGATAAGATGCCTGATTTGAATTGCTTTACCATTGAATCAGCCATGCGTATGATTGCTGGTACAGCACGTAGTATGGGTATCAAAGTGAAAGGTGATTTCCCTGGATAATTAAAAACTTCAAAGAATTATGAGTAAACTGACAAAAAACCAGAAATTAGTTGCTGATAAGATTGAAGCAGGGAAAGCCTACACACTGAGTGAGGCTTCGGCTTTGGTGAAGGAAATCACTTTCACAAAGTTTGATGCTTCGGTTGATATCGACATGCGACTGGGTGTTGACCCCCGCAAGGCAAATCAGATGGTTCGTGGCGTGGTATCGCTCCCTAATGGTACAGGTAAGGAAGTTCGCGTGCTTTGCCTTTGCACTCCCGACAAGGAGACAGAGGCCAAGGAAGCCGGTGCTGACTATGTAGGTCTTGACGAATATATCGAGAAGATTAAGGGCGGTTGGACCGATGTCGATGTCATCATTACGATGCCGTCGTGCATGGGTAAGATCGGTGCCCTCGGTCGTGTGCTCGGTCCTCGTGGCCTCATGCCTAACCCCAAGAGTGGTACAGTAACCATGGACGTAGCGAAGGCTGTCCGCGAAGTGAAGCAGGGTAAGATTGACTTCAAGGTTGATAAGACCGGTATTGTTCACGCTTCAATCGGCAAGGTGTCGTTCGACGCTGAGAAGATTAAGGAGAACGCGCAGGAATTCATCAACACGATCATCAAGCTGAAACCCGCCACTGCAAAGGGCACCTATATCAAGAGCATTTATCTTTCAACTACAATGAGCAAAGGTGTCAAGATTGACCCGAAATCTGTTGAATAATCCAAAATAGACAAATCATGAAGAAAGAAGATAAAAGCTTACTTATCGATCAATTCGTAGAGACCCTCAACGAGTACGCACATTTCTACCTCGTTGACGTCACTGCCCTCAACAGCGCAACGACCAGTGCTCTCCGTCGTGAGTGCTTCAAGCAGGAAGTTAAGCTTCAGGTTGTGAAGAACACTCTGTTCGAGAAGGCACTCGAGAAGCTCGAAGGCGACTACAGCGCACTGCTCCCCTGCCTCAAGGGTGTGACGGGTGTGATGTTCTGCCAGACGGCCAACGTTCCTGCTAAACTCATCAAGAAGTTTGCCAAGGATCACGGTGACATGCCGGCTCTGAAGGCTGCTTACGCTGAGGAAAGCATCTACGTCGGTGCTGAGAACCTCGATGCTCTCTGCTCAATCAAGAGCAAGAACGAGCTCATTGCCGAGGTTGTCGCCGCCCTCGAAGGTCCGCTGCAGGGTGTGCTCTCCGCTATCGACGGCGGTACGACCATCCACGGTCTCCTCGATGCAATTGAAGAGAAAAACGCCTAATGCGGCGTAGGAATTATTTTCCAAAAAAGAATTAAAACAAAAACAATAACCATTAAAAATTTTTAGAAAAATGGCAGACATTAAAGCTATTGCTGAAGAATTGGTAAATTTGACAGTAAAGGAAGTAAGTGAACTGAAGGCTCTCCTCAAGGAAGAGTACGGAATCGAGCCCGCTGCTGCAGCTGTTGCTGTTGCTGCTGGTCCTGCTGCAGGCGGTGAAGCCGCTGCTGAAGAAAAGACATCGTTCGATGTTGTTCTGAAGAGCGCAGGTGCTGCAAAGCTCCAGGTCGTTAAGGCTGTGAAGGAGTCTTGTGGTCTCGGTCTGAAGGAAGCTAAGGACCTCGTTGACGCCGCTCCTACAAACGTGAAGGAAGGTGTGGACAAGGCTACTGCTGACGCCCTGAAGGCTGCCCTCGAGGCTGCTGGTGCTGAGGTAGAGATTAAGTAATCACTCCTTACAGATACCTTTTTGGTTAAGAATCCTCTGGTAGAGGGTTCTTAACCTTTTTGTGTCTTCACATGGACACATTCATTGACAAGAGATGCTTTCGTGCTTCTCTTTTCACAGTATAATCAAGTATCAAACATACAAAATCACAGAGATGTCAAAAATCGTAAACAATCGTGTTGACTTTTCGAGCGTCAAGAACCATGTGCCCTATCCGGACTTTCTTGATGTTCAGTTGAAGTCATTCCGCGACTTTCTCCAGTTGGACACACCGCCTGAGAAGCGTAAGAACGATGGACTCTACAAGGTTTTTGCCGAGAATTTCCCGATACAGGACACTCGCAACAACTTCGTCCTTGAGTTCTTGGACTATTACATTGATGCTCCACGTTACACCATCGAAGAATGTCTGGAGCGTGGCCTGACCTACAGTGTGCCACTCAAAGCCAAACTGAAACTGTTCTGTTCCGACCCTGACCATGAGGACTTTGACACGGTCATTCAAGACGTGTTCCTGGGCCCGATTCCGTACATGACGGAAAATGGTACGTTCGTCATCAATGGTGCAGAACGTGTTGTTGTGTCTCAGTTGCACCGCTCTCCTGGCGTGTTCTTCGGTTCGAGCGTTCATGCCAACGGTACGCCGCTGTTCTCGGCACGTATCATTCCGTTCAAGGGTTCGTGGATTGAGTTTGCGACCGACATCAACAATGTGATGTATGCTTATATCGACCGAAAGAAGAAGTTGCCTGTTACGACGCTGCTTCGTGCCATCGGCTTCGAGTCGGATAAGGATATCCTCCGCATCTTCAACCTTGCCGAAGAGGTAAAGGCTACGAAGACCAATCTGAAGAAGATGCTGGGCCGCAAGTTGGCCGCACGTGTCCTGAAGTCTTGGCTTGAGGATTTCGTGGACGAGGAGACTGGTGAAGTCGTTTCCATCGAGCGTAACGAGATGATCATCGACCGCGAGACTGTTCTTGAAGAAGAGCATATCGACCAAATTCTCGAGACAGGTGTCGAGTACATCCTTGTTCACCACGAAGAGACGAACACTTCGGACTATTCCATCATTTTCAATACCCTTCAGAAAGACCCGAGCAACTCTGAGAAGGAAGCCGTTGTCTATATCTATCGTCAGTTGCGCAATGCCGACCCTGCCGATGATGCCAGCGCCCGTGAGGTCATCAACAACCTCTTCTTCTCGGACAAGCGTTACGACCTGGGTGATGTGGGACGCTACCGCATCAACAAGAAACTCGGTCTTGACACCGACCCGAACGTCCGTGTCCTGACGAAGGAAGACATTATCGAGATCATCAAGTATCTTGTCGAACTGGCCAACTCGAAGGCCGTCGTTGATGATATCGACCACCTGAGCAACCGCCGCGTGCGTACCGTCGGCGAGCAGCTCTCCAACCAGTTTGCCGTGGGTCTGGCCCGTATGAGCCGTACCATCCGCGAACGTATGAATGTACGCGACAATGAGGTGTTCACTCCGACCGACCTGATCAACGCGAAGACCATCTCTTCCGTCATCAATTCTTTCTTCGGAACGAATGCCCTCTCGCAGTTCATGGACCAGACCAACCCGCTGGCCGAGATTACGCACAAGCGTCGTCTGTCGGCCCTTGGTCCTGGCGGTCTGTCTCGTGAACGTGCAGGCTTTGAGGTTCGTGACGTACACTACACTCACTACGGCCGTCTGTGCCCGATTGAGTCGCCTGAAGGTCCGAACATCGGTCTGATTTCTTCGCTTTGCGTCTATGCAAAGATCAACAGCCTCGGCTTCATTGAAACTCCGTACCGCAAGGTCGAGGACAGTGTCGTCGACATCAACCCCGAGCACATTGTCTATATGTCGGCTGAGGAGGAAGAAGGTCTGATCATCGGTCAGGGTAATGCTCCGCTGACTGAGGACGGTCACTTCATACGCAAGGTCGTTAAGTGCCGTAAGGATGCCGACTATCCCGTGGTTCCGCCTGCACAGGTGAACCTCGTCGATGTGGCTCCGCAGCAGATTGCCTCAATCGCCGCCGCACTCATTCCGTTCCTCGAGCACGACGACGCTCACCGTGCGCTGATGGGTTCGAACATGATGCGCCAGGCCGTTCCGCTTCTCCGCACCGAGGCTCCTATCGTTGGTACGGGTATCGAACGTCAGGTTTGTGAAGACTCCCGCACGATGATTACGGCCGAGGGTGACGGTGTTGTCGAATATGTTGATGCCACCACCATCCGTATTCTCTACGACCGTACGGAAGACGAGGAGTTCGTAAGTTTCGAACCTGCCGTCAAGGAATACAAGTTGCCTAAGTTCCGCCGCACCAACCAGAACATGACCATCGACCTGCGTCCGCTCTGCGACCGTGGTCAGCGCGTGAAGAAGGGTGACATCCTGACCGAGGGTTATGCCACGGCCGACGGCGAGTTGGCCCTGGGCCGCAACCTGCTCGTGGCTTACATGCCATGGAAGGGTTACAACTACGAGGACGCCATCGTGCTGAACGAGCGCGTGGTTCGCGACGATATCCTCACTTCGGTCCATGTCGACGAGTTCATGCTCGAAGTACGTGAGACGAAGCGTGGTGTCGAGGAACTGACGTCGGACATCCCGAACGTGAGCGAAGACGCTACGAAGGACCTCGACGAGAACGGTATCGTACGTGTCGGTGCACGCATCGAGCCGGGCGACATCCTCATCGGTAAGATTACGCCGAAGGGCGAGTCTGACCCGTCGCCCGAGGAGAAACTGCTCCGTGCCATCTTCGGCGACAAGGCCGGTGATGTGAAGGACGCTTCGCTCAAGGCTACTCCGTCGCTCAGTGGTGTGGTCATCGACAAGAAACTCTTCTCGAAGGCCCAGAAGACACGTGCCGACAAGAACCGCGACCGTCAGGAACTGCCGAAGATCGACGCCGAGTTCCAGGACAAGGTCGGCGACTTCAAGGCCATCCTGATTGATAAACTGCAGAAGTTGACCCGTGGCAAGACATCGCAGGGTGTCAAGGACTACATGGGTGCCGAGATTATCCCCGAGGGAGCCAAGTTTGCGAAGGCAACGCTCGAGAACCTCGACTACACGGCAGTTCAACTGAGCGGATGGACGAAGGACGAGCATACGAACACGTTGATTCGCGAACTCGTCATCAACTATCTCAAGAAATACAAGCTTTTGGATGCCGAGCAGAAGCGCAAGAAGTTTGCGCTCACAATCGGCGACGAACTGCCCTCGGGCATTGTCCAGATGGCTAAGGTATACATTGCCAAGAAGCGCAAGATTGGTGTCGGCGACAAGATGGCCGGTCGTCACGGTAACAAGGGTATCGTGTCGAAGGTTGTCCGTCAGGAAGACATGCCGTTCCTCGAGGACGGTACGCCGGTTGACATCGTTCTCAACCCGCTGGGTGTGCCTTCTCGAATGAACATCGGTCAGATTTTCGAAGCCGTGCTCGGTGCCGCCGGTCAGAAGTTGGGTGTCAAGTTTGCCACTCCGATCTTCGACGGTGCCCACCTCGAGGACCTTTGCGAATGGACCGACAAGGCCGGTCTGCCACGCTACGGACGTACTTACCTCTACAACGGTGAGACAGGTCTGCAGTTCGACCAGCCCGCAACCGTCGGTGTGACGTACATGCTGAAACTCGGTCACATGGTCGAGGACAAGATGCACGCACGCTCCATCGGTCCGTACTCGCTCATCACGCAGCAGCCGCTCGGTGGTAAGGCACAGTTCGGCGGACAGCGTTTCGGTGAGATGGAGGTTTGGGCACTCGAGGCCTTCGGTGCTTCGCATGTGCTCCAGGAAATCCTCACCATCAAGTCGGACGATGTGACAGGCCGCTCGAAGGCTTACGAAGCCATCGTCAAGGGCGACACCATGCCGACTCCGGGCATTCCCGAGTCGCTCAACGTGCTGCTCCACGAACTTCGCGGTCTCGGCCTGAGCATCACACTCGAGTAAGGTAGCCGCCTGCAGGTCCATGTCGGCTGGTCGCGGTCAAACGTCTGTAACAGAGGCACATAATTTTTTTTGTGCTTTGCGCCCAGGCGCACCGCAGTCGAAATAAATTTCAACCACAGTGCGACTATATGCGCACCGCAGTCGAAATAAATTTACACTGCAGTCCAAATTCAGACGCATTTCAGCACCTCCGACAAGCAGCCTCGCACGGCTCAGAGAGAGAATTCTTCCATCCATTTCCCCGCAAACGGGGGACACCAACTTATAAAAAACATTTCGAAAAGATGGCTTTTAAGAAAGAAACCAAGACAAAGACTAATTTCACCAAGATAACGATTGGTCTTGCCTCGCCCGAGGAAATCCTCGAGAACTCCTACGGTGAAGTTCTCAAGCCGGAGACCATCAACTATCGTACCTATAAGCCAGAGCGCGACGGTCTGTTCTGCGAACGCATCTTCGGTCCGACCAAGGACTATGAGTGCCATTGCGGAAAGTACAAGCGCATCCGCTACAAGGGCATCGTCTGCGACCGTTGCGGCGTTGAGGTGACCGAAAAGAAGGTACGCCGTGAGCGCACCGGACACATCGGACTCGTTGTGCCCGTTGCCCACATCTGGTACTTCCGCTCGCTGCCCAACAAGATTGGCTACCTGCTCGGACTGCCGACCAAGAAACTCGACGCCGTCATCTACTACGAGCGTTACATCATCATCCAGTCCGGCGTGGCTGCCGATGCTGAAAACGGTATTGAAGACCTCGAACTCCTGTCCGAGGAAGAATACTGGAACATCGTTGACAACCTGCCCGAAGGCAACCAGCAGTTGCCCGACGACGACCCATCGAAGTTCATTGCAATGATGGGTGCCGAGGCTATCGAATACATGCTCAAGCGCGTGGACCTCGACAAACTGTCGTACGAACTGCGCGACCGCGCCAACCAGGACGGTTCGCAGCAGCGCAAGACCGAGTCGCTGAAGCGCCTCCAGGTTGTCGAAGCCTTCCGTTCCTCTCGTGGACGCAACAAGCCCGAGTGGATGGTCATGCACAACATCCCCGTCACACCTCCGGACCTCCGTCCGCTCGTGCCCCTCGATGGTGGACGTTTCGCCACCAGCGACCTCAACGACCTCTACCGTCGCGTCATCATCCGCAACAACCGTCTGAAGCGACTCATCGAAATCAAGGCGCCCGAAGTCATCCTCCGCAACGAGAAGCGTATGCTTCAGGAAGCCGTGGACAGCCTCTTCGACAACTCGCGCAAGGCATCGGCTGTCAAGTCCGACAGCAACCGTCCGCTCAAGTCGCTCTCCGACTCGCTGAAGGGTAAGCAGGGCCGCTTCCGTCAGAACCTTCTCGGTAAGCGTGTCGATTACAGTGCCCGTTCGGTCATCGTGGTCGGCCCTGAACTGAAGATGGGCGAGTGCGGTCTGCCCAAACTCATGGCTGCCGAACTCTACAAGCCGTTCATCATCCGCAAACTCATCGAGCGCGGCATCGTCAAGACCGTCAAGTCGGCCAAGAAAATCGTTGACCGCCGCGAACCCATCATCTGGGACATCCTCGAGTACGTCATGAAGGGCCATCCCGTTCTGCTCAACCGTGCCCCGACACTTCACCGACTCGGCATCCAGGCCTTCCAGCCGAAGATGATTGAAGGTAAAGCCATCCAACTCCACCCGCTCGCATGTACGGCCTTCAACGCCGACTTCGACGGCGACCAGATGGCTGTCCACCTTCCCCTCTCCAACGAAGCCATTCTCGAGGCACAACTGCTCATGCTGCAGTCGCACAACATCCTTTCGCCTGCCAGCGGCGACCCCATCACCGTCCCCTCACAGGACATGGTGCTCGGACTCTACTATATCTCAAAGGTACGCCCAGGCGCAAAGGGTGAAGGCATCACCTTCTACGGCCCCGAAGAAGCCATCATCGCCTTCAACGAAGGCCGCGTCGATGTCCATGCCCCCATCAAGTGCATGGTCAACGACATCGACGAAAACGGCAACTATATCCGCCACATCGTCGAAACCACCGTCGGCCGCATCATCATCAACGAAATCGTGCCCGAAGAAGTGGGATTCGTCAACGAAGTCATCGGTAAGAAGTCGCTCAAGAAAGTCATCACCAAGGTCATCAAGACCGTCGGCATGGCCCGCGCCTGCGAATTCCTCGACGGCATCAAGAACCTCGGCTACCGTAAGGCCTACGAGGGCGGACTCTCCTTCGTGCTCGATGACATCATCATCCCTGCCGAGAAAGAAGAAATCGTGCAGGCTGGTCACGACAAGGTCGATGAAATCCAGCAGAACTACGCCTTCGGTCTCATCACCGACAAGGACCGCTACCAACAGGTCATCGACACCTGGACCAAGGTGAACGACCAACTCAAGTCCACCCTCATGAAGCAGATGACCGAGGCCGACCAGGGCTTCAACGCCGTCTTCATGATGCTCGACTCCGGTGCCCGTGGTTCGAAAGACCAGATTGCACAGTTGGCCGGTATGCGTGGTCTGATGGCCAAGCCGCAGAAAGCCGGTGCCGACGATGCCAACATCATCGAGAACCCAATCCTTTCGAACTTCAAGGAAGGCATGTCCGTGCTCGAGTACTTCATCTCTACCCACGGTGCCCGTAAGGGTCTGGCCGACACCGCCTTGAAGACGGCCGACGCTGGTTACCTGACACGTCGTCTCGTCGATGTCAGCCACGACGTCATCATCACCGAGGAAGACTGCGGAACCCTCCGCGGACTTATCTGCACCGCCCTCAAGGACGGCGACCGCGTCGTTGCCAGCCTGGGCGAACGTATCCTCGGCCGCGTCAGCGTTCATGACATCGTCAATCCTCACACTGGCGACCTTATCGTTGCATCGGGCGAGGAAATCACCGAGAGTGTCGTTGCCGAGATTGAGTCTTGCGGCATCGAGAGCGTCGAAATCCGTTCTGTCCTCACCTGCGAATCGAAGCATGGTGTCTGCATGAAGTGCTACGGACGCAACCTCGCCACTGCCCGCATGGTGCAGAAGGGCGAAGCCGTCGGCGTCATTGCAGCGCAGGCCATTGGTGAGCCTGGTACACAGTTGACACTGCGTACGTTCCACGCCGGTGGTGTCGCCGGTAACGCCGTTGCCAACGCACAGATTTTTGCCAAGAACAAGTGCCGCCTCGAGTTTGAGGAACTTCGCACCATCGACCGTCCTACGGATGAGAATCCCAATGCAAAGATTGTTGTCGGTCGTCTTGCCGAACTTCGCTTCGTCGATATCAACACGGGCATTGCCATGTCCACCGTTCCTGTGCCTTACGGCGCAAACATCTTCTTTGGCGAGGGTGACGTGGTCGACAAAGACACCGTCATCGCAACCTGGGATCCCTTCAACTCTGTTATCGTGACCGAATTTGCCGGTAAGGTGCAGTTCGAAGGCGTGCAGGAAGGTGTGACCTACCGTGTTGAGCAGGACGAAACGACAGGTCTGCGCGAACTCATCGTCACAGAATCGCGCGACAGAGCCCTCGTGCCTGTCTGCCACGTCGTTGACAAGAACGGACAAGTGCTCCGCACCTACAACTTCCCCATCGGCGGTCATATCGCTGTCGAAGACGGTCAAGAGCTTCACATCGGTGACATCCTCATCAAGATTCCGCGTGCCGTCAGCAAGGCTGGCGATATCACGGGCGGTCTGCCACGTGTTACCGAACTCTTCGAGGCCCGCAACCCGTCGAACCCTGCCATTGTTGCTGAAATCGACGGTGAAGTTACCATGGGTAAGGTGAAGCGCGGTAACCGCGAAATCATTCTCACCTCGAAGGTGGGCGACGTGCGCAAGTACCTCGTGCCTCTGTCGAAGCAGATTCTGGTTCAGGAGAACGACTACGTACGTGCCGGTACACCGCTTTCTGACGGTGCTGTCACACCAGCCGACATCCTGAACATCAAGGGCCCCACAGCCGTTCAGGAATACATCGTCAACCAGGTGCAGGACGTCTATCGTCTGCAGGGTGTAAGCATCAACGACAAGCACTTTGAAATCATCGTTCGCCAGATGATGCGCCGTGTCCAGATTGACGAGCCTGGCGACACACGCTTTATCGAAGGCAACATTGTCGATAAACTCGACTTTGCCGAGGAGAACGACCGCATCTGGGGCAAGAAAGTGGTCATCGACGCTGGCGACAGCGAGACCATGGTTGCAGGTATGATTGTCACCGCTCGCAAACTCCGCGACGAGAACTCCATGCTCAAGCGCCGTGACCTCAAGCAGGTTCAGACGCGCGATGCAGTGCCTGCTACGGCCACCCAGATCCTGCAGGGTATCACCCGTGCAGCCCTTGGTGCCAAGAGCTTCATGTCGGCAGCCTCCTTCCAGGAGACGACGAAGGTGCTCAACGAGGCAGCCATCTCGGGCAAGAGCGACCCGCTCGTAGGTATGAAGGAGAACGTCATCTGCGGTCACCTCATCCCTGCCGGTACAGGTTTGCGCGAATTCGACAAGATTATCGTTGGTTCGAAGGAAGAATACCTCGAGCAACATCGCCCGACATTCGACCCCACTTCCGCCTTTGCTTCGTTCAACAACAACTAAACGAAGCCAATAGGCACTAAAAAAGCGCAGCATTCACGTCATGTGGATGCTGCGCTTTTTTTGATGCAATTCTATTTCCAATTCATCTCAGTTTCTTTCACAATCCTATTTCGGCCTGACCTGGCCATTGCCGCGGACAATCCACTTGTAGGTGGTGAGGGCTTCGAGGGCCATGGGACCGCGGGCATGGAGTTTCTGTGTCGAGATGCCGATTTCGGCGCCGAGGCCGAATTGGGCACCGTCGGTGAAGGAGGTCGGGGCGTTGTGATAGACACAGGCGGCATCGACCGAGCGAAGGAAACGGTCGGCAGTAGTCGGGTTCTCGGTGATGATGCACTCGCTGTGGCCCGAGCCGTACTGGCGGATGTGACGGAGGGCATCGTCGGTGTCGGCGACGATGTGCAGGGCCATGGCATAGTCCATGAACTCCGTGCCGTAGGTGTCGGCCGTGGCCATTCGGAGCAGACGTGCGGGGTAGCCTTCGTGTTCGGTGAGATAGGTGAAGGCCTGCGGATCGGCATGGATGATGACCTGACTATCCTGCAAGGGACGGAGCAGGGTGGGGAGGTCGGCGATGCGCTGCTGGTGGACGAGCAGACAGTCGAGGGCGTTGCAGACGGAGACACGGCGCGTCTTGGCGTTGTTGACGATGCGCGCACCTTTCTCCAAGTCGCCGTCGCAGTCGAAATAGGCATGGCAGACGCCGGCACCCGTCTCGATGACTGGTACGGTGGCTTCCTCGCGCACGAAATCGATGAGGCGACGTCCTCCACGCGGGATGATGAGGTCGACCAGTCCGCGTGCATGGAGCAGGGCGGCTGTGGCCTCGTGGGTGGAGGGAAGAAGAATAACGGGATGGGGGAGGGCCTGTTGTATGATGCTGACCGCCATCCGATTGGTTTCGTCGGCATCCTTTCCGCCTTTCAGCACGCAGGCGTTGCCTGACTTGAGGCAGAGGGCGAAGACGTCGAAGGTGACGTTGGGACGCGCTTCATAGACCACGCCGACGACACCGAAGGGAACGCTCACACGCTCGAGGTCGAGGCCGTTGGGCAGCACCGTGTGGCTGAGCACGCGACCGAGCGGCGAGGGCAGCGTCGCCACATGTCGCATGTCGTCGGCGATGGCAGCGATGCGCTCGGGTGTGAGTCGCAGACGGTCGTAGAGCGGACTCTGCGGGTCCATGCGGTCGAGGTCGCGCTGGTTGGCAGCGAGGAGTTGGTCGGTGTGGGCGACAATGCTGTCTGCCACTTTACGAAGTATGTCGTTGATGACATCCTCGCTCATTTGGGCGAGGGCATAGGAGGCTTCGCGGGCGGATTCGAGTAGGGAGGTAATCATGCTGTAGTGAAGATTGTGCAAGGGGTTGTTTCGGGGTTGTCGGCAAGTTGGAGCAGGATGTCCGTGCGTTTGCCGTTGGCGATGATGACCTCGATGCCCTGTCGGGCGGTCTCGGTGGCGATGTGGTATTTCGACTCCATGCCGCCACGGCCGGCACTCGATTTCTCGGCGGAGATGACGTGACGCAGGTCGTCGTCGGGGCTGACGCGACGGATGAGTTGCGACTGCGGGTCCTTGGGGTGACCCGTGTAGAGGCCGTCGATGTTCGAGAGGATGATGAGGCGCTGGCACTGCATCATGTGTGCGACGAGGCCCGAGAGTTCGTCGTTGTCGGTGAACATTAGTTCGGTGACGCAGACCGTGTCGTTCTCGTTGATGATGGGGATGACGCCGTTCTGCAGCATGACCTCCATACAGTTTTGCTGCGTGTTGTAGGCGATGGGCGAGGCAAAGTTTTCCTTCATCGTCAGCACCTGTCCGACGATGATGCCGTGTTCGCGAAACAGTTCGTAGTAGCGGTCGATGAGTTTGGCCTGTCCGACGGCGCTGAACAACTGGCGTTCGTCAACGGTGTCCTTGGTCTGCAGGTCCTGACGGTGGCTGAGCACGCTACGTCCGCAGGCTACGGCACCCGACGACACGAGGACCACTTCGGTGCCGCGACGTCGCAGTTCGGCCACTTGGTCAACCAGGGCTGAGAGTCGTGTGGCGTCGAGCGAGCCGTCGGGACGTGTGAGCACGTTGCTGCCTATTTTGATGGTGATGCGCATAAATATGTATAATGAATGTCAAAGGTAAAATGTCAATGGAAGCGCTTGGCGTTTTTTCTCCAAGCGCTTGGCGTTCGAACGCCAAGTGCTTAGCGTGATTACGCCAAGTGCTTAGCGTGAAAATTCCAAGTACTTGGAGGCGTGTTTCAAAACTGCTGCAAAAGTACGCAAAAACCGACGCTCTGCAAAGTTTTATGCGTTTTTTCTGCGATTATGCAGGTTTCTTGAGTAAAATGTATTATCTTTGTCTTGTCAGAATGACGTTTGGTAGGTTTGTGATAGGTTTTGATATAATAATGATAGTCTGTCTGTCGTTTTTGTGCTACCTTTGCAACAGGAATCTGTGACCAACGAATTTTTTCATCATACATTTATTAAAACTATTCTTTCTATGAAACTGAAAACAATTTTGCTGGCGGCTGCGACATGGTGTGCAGTGACAGCCACGGCGCAGGTCATCGTGACTGTCGATGCCTCGCAGCGCGGACCGAAGGTGAGCCCGACTCACTATGGCATTTTCTACGAAGACATCAACCATGCGGCCGACGGTGGCATCTATGCCGAACTGATTCGCAACCGCTCGTTCGAGGACGGACGCCGTTTCCGTGCTCCTGCCGACATGGAGTTCTGGCGTACGGAGGGTGAGGGCATCAAGGCTCAACTCATCCAGCCGTCGAAGAAGGTCAAACTGCTGAACGCCGCACAAGGTCATGCGCTCGAACTGACGCTCGACGGCACGGCCCGTCCTGTCAGCCTGGTCAATGAAGGTTTCTGGGGCATCAACGCCGTACAGGGCCGTGAGTACCGTCTTTCGTTCTGGGTGAAAGGCCTGTACAAGGGCAACATCATAGCAGAACTGCGCAGCAAGGACGGCAACACGGTCTATGCTACGACACAGGTACAGACCCTCGTTTCCAAAGACTGGAACAAGGTGTCGGCACGATTGAAAGCCGATGCGAACGACCCGCAGGCCGAATTTGCCCTCGTCTTCGATGGTAAGGGAACGATTGACCTCGACGTCGTCAGCCTGTTCCCACCGACCTTCCGCAACCGTGAGAACGGTCTGCGTCCCGACCTCATGCAGATGCTCTACAATATGCACCCGAAGTTCATGCGCTTCCCAGGCGGCTGCTTTGTCGAAGGTGAAGGAACTCCCGACAATGCCTTCCGTTGGGAACGTACGATTGGACCGATCGAGGAGCGTCCTGGCCACTGGAATGTGAACTGGGGCTATCGCACGACCGACGGCCTCGGTTTTCATGAATATCTGCAGATGGCCGAAGACCTGAACGCAAAGCCTCTCTACGTGGTCAACGTCGGTATCTGGCATGGCGGCGAGACTCCTTACGACAAGATTCAGCCGTGGATTGACGAGGCGCTGGCTGCATTGGAATATGCCAACGGCGACGTCACGACGAAGTATGGTGCGATGCGTGCCAAGAACGGCCACCCTGCACCCTTCAACATCGAATACCTCGAAATCGGCAACGAGAATAACCAGCCCGAACAACGTGGCACAAGCGACCACTATTACGAGCGCTTCGTGCAGTTCAAGAAGGCTATCCTCGCCAAATATCCCAACATGCACCTCATCGGAGACGTGGCTGCATGGGGTACCGACGACCCGACGTGGGACTCGGACGAAAGCGTAGAACTGCTCGACGAGCACTACTACCGCAATCCTGCATGGTTTGCCAATAACTTCCACAAGTACGACACCTACAAGCGCGGTGGTTCGAAGATCTATGTCGGCGAATACGCTGTAACACAGGGCTTCGGCAACCTCGGCAACATGAACGCAGCCCTGGGCGAAGCTGTTTATATGCAAGGTATGGAGAATAACTCGGACGTGGTGCCCATGAACAGTTACGCACCGATTTTCGTCAACGAGAACGATGCACGTTGGCGTCCCGACATGATCCGTTTCTCTTCTTCAAGCGCGATGGGAACACCGTCCTACTACGTGCAGGCATTGATGGCGCAGAACGTCGGTACGCAGGTCATCAAGGTCGTGCAGGACAACCCCTACGACGTGACAACCCTGGTGCCTGTAACGCCGAAGCAGAGCCAATGCGGTTTTGCTACATGGGAAACGCAGGCTACCTTTAAGTTGCAAAATGACCTCGCTGTAGTGAATGGCAAATGGGCAATCCTTGATAATGAAGTGAAGCAGCAAACCCGCCAACAGCAGTGCGTTGCCGTAGAGACAAAGGTCTATGACAGCGACCACTACACCTTCACAACTCGTGCCCGCAAGGACGGTGGTGCAGAAGGCTTCATCATCGTCTTCAACTACGTCGATCAGGACAACTACTGCTGGGTGAATTTCGGTGGTTGGGGCAACACGCAGCACGGCATCGAGCAGGTGGTTGGCGGAAGCAAGACGCAGACGGTCGGCAAACGTGGACATATTGAACAAGGCCGCTGGTACGACGTCAAGGTTGAGGTGGCTGGCGACAACGTCAAAGTATGGCTCGACAACGAACTCGTCTTCGACACCCAACTGAAGCGCAATACCGCCGAAGGCATCTTCTCCAGCGCAACGCTCGACGAAACGACAGACGAAATGATTGTGAAGATTACGAACACCAGCAGCGTCGGCACAACGGCCCGCATCGACCTCAAAAACTTCAATGCATCGCAGGCCCGTGTCATCCGTCTAGCCTCTGCAAAGGGCACTGACGAGAATACGCTCCAGGCTCCGACCCACATCTATCCCGTCGAAACTTCACTCTCGCCGCAGGACAACAGCGTCCTCGTCGAAGTGCCTGCCTACTCGCTCAACATCGTGCGTGTGAAGTAGTTGGCAATGGCATTGTCAGCGTCTTTTTCCGAGATGAAACTCACAAAAAAATGCACCGCAGTGTAAATTTAATTGCACCACAGTGTAACTATAGACGCACCGCAGTCGAAAAAAAATTCGACTGCGGTGCATTTTTTGACGAACTTAAGGCTGTAAAATAAGGGTTTGTTATTCGTTTTGTGCTGCTGTCAGACACTCTGCACACAGGCCTTTGACGACATATTCGGCATGCTCGGCCTGAAAGCCTTCGGGCAGGGGAACGGAAGGAATCTCGACGGAGGTGAGGCAGTAGGTGCGGTGGCAACGAATGCAGGTGAGATGGACATGGCCGGGGCAGTGCTGTGTGCCGTCGTGATGGCAGAGACAGTACTTCTGCGCACCTGTTCCGTCGTCGATTTCGTGGAGCAGATGTGCCTCGGTCAGGGTGGTGAGGGTGCGGAACAGGGTGCTGCGGTCGACGGATGGCAATGAAGCCTCAAGGTCGGCAAGCGAAAAAGCATTCTGAAAGTCACGTCGGATGGCTTTCAGAATCAGGATGCGTACGGCTGTCACGCGGATGCCGGCATGTTCCAGCAAGGCCTCGGCAGAAAGGAGTTCAGTCTTCATGATGGCAGCAGCAATGGTGGTGTTCAGTCGGTTTTTCATGATGGCAGCAGCAAGATTCCTCTGCTTTGCCCTTTTCTTCCTCATGGCAGCAACTGCATTTCTTCTTGCGCTGGAAGACGAAAGCGTTGATGAGCAGGGCCGTGAGCAGACCTGTGCAGAGCCACTGGAACCATGTACCAGTGGAATGGCATTCTTGCGTGGCAACAAGTGCCGAAGTGAACCATTCGCGCGGCAGCAGATTGTCGATGCCGAAACCGAAGAGGACGGCACCCGCGATGATGCTGGCGAGATAGGCGATGAGGGTGCGTGTGCCGAGTTGCTGACGGATGACGAGGATGCTCGCCATGTTGGCGGCGGGACCTGCCATGAGCAGCACAAGAGCGGCACCAGGTGTGAGTCCTTTGAGCATGAGTGCGACGGCGATGGGAATGCTACCCGTTGCGCAAATGTACATGGGGATGCTGATGCAGAGGACGAGCAGCATGGACAGCGGCGTGTTGTCCTTGAAAATGGCAAACCAGTCGTCGGGCACCAACACCGTGATGAGTGCAGCAACGATGAGGCCGATGACAAGCCACTTGCCGATGTCCTTCACCATGTCAACGTAGGCGTAGCGGAGGGCTGATAGGAGACCTCTCCCCAACCCTCCCCGTGTAGGGGAGGGAGTGGCTACTGAATCTTCGTGGTGACAGCAACAATCTTCTTCTTCCTTATGCTCATGGCAATAGCAAGTATCTTTTTCTTCATGCTCATGACAGCAGGAGTGACTGCTCCCCTCCTTCACAGGGAGGGGCATGGGAGTGGGTCTGCTATTGACCAAGACTCCTCCCAACACAGCCGTCACCAACGCCACAATCGGTCGGATGATGGCGAAGGGAAGTCCCATGAGCGAGTAGGTCGCAACGATGGAGTCGATGCCTGTCTGCGGAGTGGCGATGAGGAAGGAGACGACGGCACCATGCGATGCACCTTCCTTGCGCAGCGACATCGCCGTGGGCAGCACGCCGCAGGAGCAGAGCGGAAGGGGAATGCCGAGCAAGGCGGCGTTGATGACCGAACGCAGGTTTTGTCCAGAGAGAAAACGCTTGTAAATCGAACGCGGAATGAATGCGTGCATCAGTCCGGCAAAGAAGAAGCCCAACAGCAGGTAGGGCGACATTTCGTTGATGAGATGGAGAACTTCGTTCATGTTCTTTTCTGTTTTTCGCTGCAAAGTTACGGCAGAAATTCGGTGCCACAAACATTTTTGCCTGAAAATCTGCATTTTCTGCAACTGAGTTGCAACAGCGAACGCTTTTTTTTCTTACCTTTGACTCCTCTGAAGGTGCTTTCGTTCGGAATTTGCAAATAATTTTGCATTTCCGCTCACTTAATCGTACCTTTGCAGTGTCACAACCACAAAAAACAAAAGATTATGGACTACAACAAAGACGAACACAGTCAGATGCAACCTGACGTTCAGAATCCTCAACCCAATGTCACGCCCGACAGCCCTGCGGCTTACGGCATTCACCGCTTCGACACGGATGGCAGCCCGAAAGAGGGTGTCTTCAGTGCGAAGCCGAAACCCACGCTGGGCATGTGGGAGTCGTACAAACTTTTCTGGCAGAACTACGTCAACTTCAGCGGACGCAGCCGCCGAAGCGAGTATTGGTGGCCCACGCTCATCAACTTCATCATCAGTTCCGTAATTTACGGCATCATGTTGAGCATGATAGACGTTCCGATTGATAAGATGGCCAACATGACCCAAGAACAAATGACACAGGTGATGTGGCAGACGCCTGGATGTGTCGTCTGCAATATCTTGTTGTTCATCTTGGGCCTGGCATTGTTCCTGCCCAGCATCTCTTGCGCCGTGCGCCGTCTGCACGACGTGAACATCAACGGATGGTGGTATGCAACGATGCTTCTCTCGCCCTGTACCTGCGGTATCGTGAGCCTCGTCTTCATCTTCATCTTCATTCAGGACAGCAAACCCGAACCCAACGACTGGGGCGTGTCGCCTAAATACCAAGCATAGCCGCATGAAACGTTTTGCTTTCAAGATGTTCCTCAAGCCCGGCTGTGAGGAAGAATACGAGCGCCGTCACGCTGCTCTGTGGCCCGAACTGAAACGCCAAATCAAGGAGGCTGGTGTGGGCAACTACAGCATCTACTGGGACCGCGACACGAACATCCTGTTCGGCTATCAGGAAATCGAAGGCGAGCAGTCGAGCCAGGACATGGGTGCCGACGAAATCACGCAGAAGTGGTGGGCCTACATGGCTGACATCATGGAGACGAATCCCGACAACTCGCCTGTCACCATTCCCATCCGCGAAGTCTTCCATCTGGACTAACCCCTCATTTGTACTTATAGAGATTCCCCTTCAACCCGTTGGAGGGGATTTTTTTGTCTGAAAACACTGTGGGGAAACATAGTTTTGCCGGTCACGCCAAGTACTTGGAAAAATCACGCCAAGCGCTTGGAATGAAAACTCCAAGCGCTATCAAGACAGGTGACAATAAAGTGATATGTGGAGAAACTCCTCCCCGGAAAGGGGAGGTGCCCCAACGGGGCGGAGGGGTATCAAACCTTTGAATTTAGTGACCCCTCCGTCGCTTCGCGCCACCTCCCCTTTCCGGGGAGGAGTCCCTAATCGTTCGACAATTCCCAAATTGATTTGGAATTGTGCTCACTTAATCGTACCTTTTCGCTTCGCGTGAAGGTACTCCCGTTCGACAATTCCCAAATTGATTTGGAATTGTGCTCACTTAATCGTACCTTTGCACCCGCCTTTTGAAGAAATGCTGAGGAAAATCGTCATATTGTGCATGGTGCTGTTGCCGATGTCGGTCGTCGCACAGGACAAGGCTTTGCTGGAAAGGATGTTCTCCTATCCGGAAAAGACGCGCCTTGCCTATAACGTGAGCGAAAATGACACGGTGACGACGAATGTCTATACGAAATATCGCATACAGGTGCTGCGCCGAAACGTGACGATGCTGACGGTGCCTAACATGTTTCACATTGCCCATGGCCAGCAGCGCGATTTCTTCGGCGAGATGTATTCGACGGTGAAGTTGACGAAGCAAAGCAATGCTAATTCGTTCCGTCACGTCCATGTCAGCACCATTCGTCATCGCCGCAGCACATTGTCCGTCGCCCGCAACTATTCCGCGCCGCGTGTCTATGCCGTGACGATGGTGGACGACCACCTGCTCTCGCCTTTCCATGAGGGCAATCGTACCTATTATAAATATACGACGCAAGATGTGGACAGTGTGACGGCCATTGTCGGTTTCCGTCCGAAACTGGAGAACACGCAACTGGTGAAGGGCGAGGCGACGGTGGAGAAAGAGACTGGACGTCTGATCAGCACGAAGATGGAGGGCGAGTTTGACATGATGAAATTTGTCCTGAATGTGGAGATGGGTAAGGAGGGCAAGGAGACGCTTCGGCCCGAACTTTGTGATGCCGACGTGCTGATGCTCTTCCTCGGCAACAAAATCAAAGCCGACTTCACGACGGTGTGCAACCTGCCCGACACATTGCCGATGACGATAGCCAATGTGGACAGTCTGCCGCTCATGGAACAACTCCGGCCCATTCCGCTGGCCGAGGACGAAGTGTATCCCGTGGCCGAGCCGACCGACACGCTGGCTGTCGAGGAGGAACCCACAAAAGAAGACTCGCGGCTTAAAGATGCTGCCGATGCCGTCTGGGATGCCATTCAGGACAACATGCTGAGCCGCATCAGTACCGACTTTGGCGATGCCGACAAACATCAGTTTCGCATCGGCCCCATTTTCAATCCCCTCTATTTTGATTACAGTAAGTCGCGTGGATTCATCTACCGCCTGCATACCGACTTCCAGTACCGCCTTGGCGCCAACAGCCGACTGTTGTGGGAGTTGGAAGGCGGTTATGCCTTCAAGCAGCGACGGGTCTATTTCGACATGCCGCTCACATGGTACTTCAACCAGCGAAACGACGGCTTTGTGCGCATTTCGTGGGCCAACGGCAACGACATCGGCAGTTCGGATGTGCTCGACCGGGTGAAGCAATTTCACCGTAACGACACCATCGACTTCGATGCCATGCATCTGGACTACTTCCGCAACATATCGCTCAAACTGACCGTGGGTTACGCCCTGTCGTCGCATGTCAACGCGCAGCTGGGTATCAGTTACTACCGTCGTAGCGCGGTCAATCCGTTGGTGATGAGCCAGATGGGCGAACCGACGGTCTATAAGACGTTTGCGCCTACGCTCGAAGTCACGTGGCGTCCGATGGGCGAACGTGGCCCTGTGTTCACGGCGGCTTACGAACACGCGATTCCACACGTGATGAGCGGCGACGTGCGTTATGCCCGATGGGAATTCGACGGTGCCTACGTTCTGCCGCTGCCCTGCACGCGTAGCCTTTCGCTGCGTGCCGGCACGGGTTTCTACTTGTCGAAGGGCACTGAACGCTACTTCCTCGACTATGCCTACTTCCGCCGCAACAACATCCCGGGCGGCTGGCGCGACAAATATACAGGCGAATTCGAACTGCTCCACAGCGACTGGTACAATGCTTCCGACTACTATGTGCGCTCGAATGCCACCTACGAGTCGCCGATGCTCATTCTCAACCGTCTGCCCTGGGTAGGCAGTCTGGTCGAGCGTGAACGCATCTACTTCAGCGCCTTGGCCGTGCGCAACTACTTTCCCTTTGTCGAATTCGGTTACGGACTGACCAACCGCCTCTGTTCCGTCACGACCTTCTTCGGCTTTTCGCCCCACGGCTACGAAGGCTTCGGTTTCCGCTTCGGCTTTGAGTTGTTCAGCGACTGGTGAGAATAAGAAGTTGATGGTTAAACTCCTCCCCGGGGAGGAGTTCCTGTCCAATCATAGAACATGCTAAAATCAAAAAGTGCGAAACCTCACGGCTTCGCACTTTTTTATCCAATCAAAAGTAATCGGAATAATGATTCATAAAAACTAACTAATATCTGTCTTACTATTACGATGCAAATTTAAGACTTTTTTTTCAATTATCTACTATCGAATGTAGATTTTTTTGCCATTTACGATATAAATTCCTTTTTGCAGGCGTGAACTGCTGTCAATTCGACGTCCGCTGAGGTCGTAAATGACCTTGTTGGTGCCTTCTGTCGTCTCTTCACCAGCTGGGATTGACGTGATGTCTGTGGCGATTTCCTTGTTGCCATAGTAGTAGAGGCGGAAGTTGTCGAAGATGGTCCAGTAACTTGACGAGGACGACGTGCACTTGATACCGATGCGCAGGTTGCCACGGTTGGTCTGATCGGCCTCGACGCTGTTGTCGTACAAGCTCCTTGCAAAGTAGCGTGACGTACCGGTCATGCAGTCAGGCACCCACTTGTTGTTGCCCAATTGGACGTCGGTTCCCCATCCGCTGACGGTGTAGAGTGGTGAAGTCTGCGCGTCGTCGCAGATGTTCTTCACAGCCTCGCTGGTCGAGTTGATATAGAGACTGGTCGTCACTCTGGCCGTACCGTTGGCCCAAGGCGTATAGACTGCATCCGAAGCACCTGGGCGCTGGAAGGCCTGTGCGTGCAGTTCGTAGGTACCAATCGGCATGTCGGCGAGAATCTGGTAGAAGTCGAACGTTGCCTGGAAGTACTCGACACAACTTACGTCGTAGCCGAAACCAGTGGTCGGAGCGGTCCAGCCCGAAGTTCCGTCGGTCTTGAAGTCAGGATTCGTAATGAGGAAGGTAAGGTCGAACGGCTGCGAGAGCGACGAAGCAGAAACATTGCCGAGGAAGTCCATACCGGCCGAACGAGCGTCGGTCATCAGGTTGCGTACCTCGCTGACGGTAGTGGCAGCATCCTTTTGGTCCTGCAGGCTCTGCAGCGTGACGTCGAGTTGGTTGTCGGCACCTTCTACATTCTCAGTGTGCGGTGTTTCTGACATCGTGCGAATGCGGGCAATCATGTCCTCAAGTTCTTCCTTGGCACTCTCCAGTCCGCCCGAGTCGAAGTTGCGGGCCTCGTCGGCGGTGAGGATGAGCCAGCGCTGTGACTTAGCACTACGCAGGATGCTGAAGCCAGCCGTGCTGGTCTGGCCGTTGCTGGCAGGACTGAGCAGGGTGGGAGAGGCTGTGTTGCTCTGAGGATGAATGATGTAGTAGCCACGATGGGTGACGGGGCCTGATGTGACATCGACACGACCACGCATGAGGTGGAAGTTTTCGTTGGTCTGTGGTGTTGTACGTCTCACCGTGCGGATGCCGTTGGCGCCGGTCGAACTGTAAGTCATATAGTACCCCGACTTGGCATTCTTCAACTGGTAGTACTGGTTCGAGGGAGAGAACGTCAGGTACCAAGCGGCTGCGTCGTTTTCGACAGCCTCCTCGGCCGACATCGTCTGCCAGACGAGGTTGTGCTGGTCGTTCTCGACGAGGTAGGAGGTGCGCAGGCCGTAGTTTTCGTCCTCGTTCTTGATGTAGTATTTCACGCCGTCTTCGTGTGTGAACGAATAGTAGGGCAGTGCGTAGCCGATGTTAGAAGAGCCTGGCAGACCATCCTCATTGAGTGCCTGGGCGATGATGCCCATCATGACGTAGAGGTTGTCACTGCCATTATCTTCGTTGGCACCGTTACAGCCGTAGGGCCAGAGGTGTGTGTTGTCACCCGTGATGACGCCTGTCGTATTGTTGTCCCAGAAACGGACAGCCTCGGTGACGCGATCGCCCAGCCAGTCGCCACGGTCGCCATTGCTGCGCATGTCGCCATTCCACCACATGTTGTGGGTACCTACGCCGATGCCGTGCAGCGATTCGTGCATGATGGTACCGATGCGCTGGTAACTGGTGTTGGCTCCCATGCGCATCCAACCTCCGTACGAGCAGTCGGCTGTAGGTGTGCCTGGGCTGTAGTTGACGGTGATGGTGATGTCGTGGATGCTGCTTAGGTTGTTCCAGTAGTAGTTCATGGCGCGGTCGAGGGCGGTGCTGATGCGTTGGTCGATGACTTCGTCGCCACTCTTGTTATACACTGTGCCGATAGTACCCTTAGGTACGGTCGAGAACTTGATCACGTCGCCATAGCCGACGGCATAGGTGTTGGTGATGGCATAGGCACGCATGTAGTACATTGTGGCAGGCTTCAGGTTGCGCAGCCAGTAAATACGGCCCGACTGGTTGAGGTATTCTGTCGTGCGGTTGTCGGTAACTTGTGGGTCGGGCGACTCGCTCCAGCAGAATCCCTGTTCGATGATGTTCGAACCGCTGACCGTGCTGCGTCCGAATGCCCAAGTGGCTCCCTTAATGAACCGTTTGTCGGTCACAACAGTGGGAACAGCACCTGTACCATTGGCAATCTTGAAGGCAAAAGCAGCCTTGGCAAGGGCCTCGACAGCGGCCAGGGCCTGTGCGTCGGTGGTCGAAGACTGGTTGTAAACAGCCAAGGCTGCATCGACGGCATCCTGATAGGCTGCTGTTTCCTTGTCTGGATTATTGGCAATTTCTTCCTGTGCAGCAGCGATGGCATCCTCCAGTTGCTTGAAGTTGGCGACCGACTCTTGAGCAGATGTGTAGGCAGCCTCCAAAGCGCTTGATGCTTCGGCCCAGTCGCTGGCTTCCGTACCTTCATCCAGCGCGGTCTGGGCCTGGGTGATGGCGTTTTCGAGAGCAGAGAGGGCGCGTGAATTCATGCGTTGGTTGACCAGTTCCCTTGCGTCGGCAATCTGCTGCTCAAAGGCAGCGCGGATGTCATCCTGACTGTCGCTGAGGTATTGCAGACGGAAGTTGTCGAGAGCCAGCCAGTTGCCCTTAGCACCTTCGGCATGGAAACCGATTTCCAGTTCATTGCCCGAGAGCACAAAGTCGAGCACATACTGCTTGCGCGTCGTGACGGCCAGCGTGTTGGTGTTGGCAAAGATGTAGGCACCCGTCTGTGCGGCAGATGCTGAGTTTTCCTGAATGTTCTGTGCGGCAACGGTCAGACGGTAGCGGCCTGGATACAGACCTGTGATGGTCTGTTTGATCGAAGCATCGCCCACGGCTGAGCCTTTGTTCACCCATTTCTCTGCATAATAGGTACCTTGCTTGATGTTGAAGACATTGTTCGTCTGAAGACTCAGGCTCTGCATGGTCCAACCGGTGAAGTTGCCAGTCTCGAAACTCGGGTTGATGATGAGCGAGGTGAGGTCGAGCGGATGGTCTTCCGAGGCATTGGCACGCTGGTACACGCCTTCGGCTTCTTGCATGGCGACGATGGCATCGGCTTGTTCCTGAGCCGTGGCTTCGGTGTTGGCTGCTACTGCCTCTGCATCGCTGATGGCCTGCTGCAGTTGTTCTGCCTGAAGGCCCGTGCCGTCACCCAGTGTCGTCTGGGCCTTTGTGATGGCAGCAGCCAGGGCATCGCTTAGGTCTTCACCCACCTTGACAAGGCGGAAGTTATCGACGGCAATCCAGTTGCCCGAGGCATTGACGGCTTTGAAGCCAATCTCTACCGAGCCCGTCACAAAGTCGAAAGCGACCTTGTAGTTGTTGCGCACGGTGACAGTGGTCTGCTGGTCGCCTGCAAAGATGTAGGCACCTGTCTGTGCAGCAGTCGGCGAGTCTTCCTGAATATTCTGCGCAGCCACGGTCAGTTCGTAGTTACCGGGTTGCAGGCCGGTGATAGCCTGGCTGACGCTGCACGAACCCACAGCGCTGCCTCTGCCCGTCCATTTCTCGACATAGACGTTTCCAGCCTTGATGTCGAAGATATTGTTCGTTTGAGTTTGCAAGCCCGAGTACGTCCATCCCGTAAAGTTGGACTCGAAACTCGGGTTGGTGATGCGCGACGTGAAGTTGGTCTGCGCACATAGCGATGTTGCCCATAGCAACATGCCAAATAGTAAGGATTTCTTCATAATGTTGATGTTATTTAATTATTTTGCCATAATTCCTCGGGTACAAAGTTACGAATAATCTTTGAAATAATTGGAACATTTTTTTGTCAAGTAGGTATACAAATCATTCATTATTTGAAAAAAAAGAGGGGTTTTTACTTAATGAATATTCCAATGATGGTGAAAAATGACTATCTTTGCGCAAATAATTAACATTGTCCGTCATGAAACGATTGAGTCTCCATCTTGTCCTTTTGCTTTTCTTCCTCATTCACTGTGTCGCTGGCAGGGCTCAGCAACGCACCTTACACCTGGGACTGGAACAGGGGATGACAAACGGCAAGGTGTTCGACATGTCGCAGGACAAGTTGGGGCGCGTGTGGATGGCCACAGAAGGTGGTTTGCATTGCTGGGACGGCTATCGGTTCACAGTCTATGACACGAAGAACTCGGGCATCGCTAACAACGAACTCAACACGGTGCTGGCCGACCATGACGGCGTGCATGTGTGGGTCGGGACGCGCCGCGACGGTCTTTGCCGACTGGATACAAGGACTGGAGAATGGACAGTGCTGACACGAGAGGACGGCCTGCTGTCGAATGCTGTGACACGGCTTCACCATGCATCGGACGGAGGCATCTGGGTGGCCTACTACCTTCGTGGCATCGACCACATGGCTCCCGACGGCAAACTGACACATTACTGGACGGAGAACATCCCCGGGCTGGAACCGCCGAACTGGACAGCCGTGGATGACGGACAGGGACATCTGTACATCGGTCACGTGGCGGCGGGACTTTCGGTCATCGACCTGAAGACGTGCAGTCTGGAGAACTATCGTCGCACGGATGCACCCCATGACCCGACAACACAGCCCCTCGGCAACGATATTTTTGACATTTGCTGGGACAACGACGGACTGCTCTGGACAGCAACCCTCAGTGGCGTTAGTGTTTTCTCGCCCCGCGAAGGCAAATTCGTACGACACATCCATTTGCCTTCACGCGTCAGTTCTCTGCTTCGTCGTCACAACGGCGAGATGGTGGTGGGTGAAGAGGGCCGTGGCGAACTGAGCCTGATGGAAGACCGCGAGGGCAATCTGTGGCGGGCCGACGGCCAACACGGCGTGAACGTGGAGTGCCATGAGCGTCCGCTGTTCCAACACGCTGATACCGTCATGCAAAGCTTCAGCATGCCTGGTCTGAGCAGCATCGTCCACGACACTTGCCATGTGGGAACAAAGGTCCTCATCGGCATGATGGACGGACTATGGCAGCGCGATGTCAACGGCCGATTGACAGAGCGCACCGACATCAACAGCCAGATGGAAGTGCTCATCATCCACAGCCTCACGACCGACCGTCTGGGCAAACTCTGGATTGGCACTTTCGGCGACGGCCTGTACGTTTTTACACAGGACGGACGCCTCGTTTCCCATCAATACGAACCCTCGGCCGACATCAACATGGTCATGTGCGACAGCCGCGGACGCATGTGGGTGGCTCATCACGATGGTCTCAGCCGCTACGACGACACACGCCATCCTGACAGCCTGCGCCTTTACGACCGGCCAGAACAATTGCGCAACACGTTGCTCATGGCGTTGTGCGAAGACCGAAACGGACACATCTGGACGAGCGGCAACGGAGGCATCGCTTGTCTCGATCCCGAGTCCGACCGTTGGCAGAACTACACCTATGCCGACGGCATCCCCTATAGCGCCTTCCAGGAACGTCAGGCTGCTCTCCTGCCCGACGGCCACCTAGCATTCGGCCAGGAACAGGGCGCCTGTGTTTTCGACCCCGAATACGTGGAGCAGGAGCGCACGCTGCCCTCTATTTTCGTCTCTTCTCTCGTCCTGTTCCGTCAGAACGAAGAAACGGGTGCAGAGGAGACCGTCAGCGTGCCCTTTATCGACGGACAAGACCTCGTGTTTGCCCACGACGAAAACTCGTTGCAGGTGACCTTCGGCGTTGACGACGTTTCGAAGGCCGAGGCCGTGAACATGCAATACCGCCTCTTGGGCAGCGACGACAAATGGTACGACATAGGCATCGAGCGTATGCTCACGCTCCACGGCCTGGCCCCTGGACACTATCAACTGCAGGTCCGTGCCCGCATCGGCGGTGCCGGAGAATGGAGTGAGGAACTCATCACTTTGCCCATCACCGTGCGTCAACCTTGGTGGTGGACGTGGTGGATGCGTCTGCTGTACGTGGCATTGGCGGCAGCATTCCTGTGGTATCTGTGGCGCTCCTACCAGCAGCGTCAGCAGTTGCGCCGCCGTCTGGCCGAACGACTGGCAGCCATGTATGCCCAGCCGTCGGCATCGTCGTCCGAAACTCCGGCAACAGACAATTCCTCTGAGATTGGCACTTCGGGAACTACACCTACACAAGAAGAGGAAAAGAAAGAACTCAACCGCATCGACCGCGAATTCCTCGCCCGTCTCGACGACATCATTCTCACCCACCTGACCGAGCCGCAACTTGACGTGCGCTTACTCACCACCGAGATGGCCATGAGCCAGTCCACCCTCTATCGCCGTCTGAAAGACCTCACCGGCATGAGCGCCAACGAGTATGTGCGCCGCCACCGTCTGGCCAAGGGCATGCAACTGCTGCGCGACGGCTACAACGTGTCAGAGGTGTCCGACCGCTGCGGATTCAGTTCGGCCAAGTATTTCAGCCGCTGCTTCAAGGACGAGTACGGCGTGTCACCCTCCGAAGTTTAATGATGTCTCTCACGCCCGCAGGATTCTTTAATTCTTTACTTGTAGGGACGACCCGTGGGGCGTCCATGGTGTTTCTGCACTTCCTTCATGGACGCCCCACGGGTCGTCCCTACATACAGAAAATCATCAATAATATAGGCGTCAAGATAGTCAAAAAACGCACCGCAGTGCAAATAAATTTCGTCCACAGTGCGCCTATAGTCGCACCGCAGTGCAACTGAATTTGGACTGCGGTGCAAATTTTGCCCCTGTTTTTCGCTTAAAAAATGCTGAAAAACATGGGTTTTCTGCATTTTTTTGACAATTGACAATGGACAATTGACTTTTTTGTTGTAACTTTGCAGCGTAAACGTGTACTATACGCACACGGAGACACGAAGACACACAGAGTCTTTTGGATGTTATACGGATAAAGAGGTTAAGAGGACAATGTTCACAAAGGGTGAAAAAGTCTTTCTGACTTTGACAATGTGAACTTTGTTTTCTTCGCGCTCACCGGCAGACAGACGGACGCTATGTGTCTTCGTGTTTTTGTGTGAGTACAGGACACGGCTTACACCGATGTTATTCAAGATGTCTTATCAAAAAAAGAAAAAAGATGAACGTTATCACGAAGAAAGTCTCGCTGCCTGACGGACGCGAAATCAGCATCGAGACAGGAAAACTGGCGAAGCAAGCCGATGGCGCCGTCCTGCTCACGATGGGCAAGACCATGCTCCTGGCCACTGTCTGCGCCGCAAAAGATGCAGTACCCGGAACAGATTTCATGCCTCTGCAGGTGGAGTACCGCGAAAAGTACGCCGCCGCCGGACGTTTCCCCGGAGGCTTCACCAAGCGTGAAGGCAAGGCCAGCGACGAGGAAATCCTCACCTGCCGCCTTGTTGACCGTGCGCTCCGTCCGCTCTTCCCGAGTAACTACCACGCTGAAGTCTATGTCAACGTGAACCTCTACTCGGCCGACGGAATCGATATGCCCGACGCACTCGCCGGCTTCGCAGCATCGGCTGCCCTGGCTTGCTCCGACATCCCCTTTGAGGGCCCCATCTCGGAAGTGCGCGTCGCTCGCATCAACGGCGAATTTGTCATCAACCCGACCTTCCAGCAACTCAAGGAAGCCGACATGGACCTCATGGTCGGCGCTACCGAAGAGAACATCATGATGGTCGAAGGTGAAATGAAAGAAGTGAGCGAGCAAGACCTGCTCGAAGCACTGAAGGTGGCTCACGCTGCCATCAAGCCCCAGTGCCAGCTTCAGAAGGAACTCATGAAGGAACTCGGCACCGACGTGAAGCGCGAATACTGCCACGAGGTGAACGACGAAGAACTGCGCGAAGACGTCAAGAAGGTGTGCTACCAGCCCGCCTACGACGTGACGAAGCAGGCTCTCGAGAAGCATGCACGCGCTGAAGCCTTCGAGAAGATTCGCGAAGACTACAAGGAGGCTTACGCCGCTGCTCACCCTGACATGACGGAGGACGAACTGGCCGAGAAGAACGCACTCGTTGACCGCTACTACCACGACGTGGAGCGCGACGCCATGCGCCGCTGCGTGCTCGACGAAGGCATCCGCCTCGACGGTCGTAAGACCACCGAAATCCGCCCCATCTGGTGCGAAGTCGGCACCTTCCCCGGACCTCACGGAAGCGCCATCTTCACTCGTGGTGAGACACAGTCGCTCTCGACCTGCACGCTCGGCACGAAACTCGACGAGAAACTCGTTGACGGCGCTCTGGTTCGCGAGTACAACCGCTTCCTGCTCCACTACAACTTCCCGCCGTTCTCGACAGGTGAAGCCAAGGCTCAGCGCGGTGTAGGCCGTCGCGAAATCGGTCACGGACACCTCGCCTGGCGCGGCATCAAGAGCCAGTTGCCCGACGACTATCCTTACACCATCCGCGTCGTGAGCGACATCCTCGAGTCGAACGGTTCCTCGTCGATGGCAACGACCTGTGCCGGTACGCTCGCCCTCATGGACGCCGGTGTGCCCATCAAGAACCCCGTGAGCGGCATTGCCATGGGTCTGATCAAGAATCCCGGTGAAGACAAGTTTGCCATCCTTAGCGACATCCTCGGCGACGAGGACCACCTCGGCGACATGGACTTCAAGACCACAGGCACGAAGAACGGTCTGACTGCCACACAGATGGATATCAAGTGCGACGGTCTCTCCTACGAAATCCTCGAGAAGGCCCTCATGCAAGCAAAGGCTGGTCGCGAGCACATCATGGGCGAAATGATGAAGACCATCAGCGAACCCCGTGCCGAACTCAAGCCTCACGTACCCCGCATCGAGCAGATCATCATCCCGAAGGAGTTCATCGGTGCTGTCATCGGTCCTGGCGGTAAGATCATCCAGCAGATGCAGGAAGACACGCAGACCACCATCACCATCGACGAAGAAGACGGTGTGGGCAAGGTTCAGGTCAGCGCACCCGACAAGGCTTGCATCGACGCCGCTCTGGCCAAGATCAAGGCCATCGTGGCTATCCCCGAAGTGGGCGAAGTGTACCACGGCAAGGTGCAGAGCATCATGCCTTACGGCTGCTTCGTTGAGTTCATGCCCGGCAAGGACGGACTGCTCCACATCAGCGAAATCGACTGGAAGCGTCTGGAAACTGTCGAAGAGGCTGGCATCCACGAAGGTGACGAAATCGACGTCAAACTCATCGATATCGACCAGAAGACAGGCAAGTTCAAACTCTCGCACCGCGTGCTGATTGAGAAGCCTGCCGACTATGTAGAACGTCCGCAGCGCGAACGTCGTCCGCGTCCCGAGCGCGGTGAGCGCGGTGAGCGCCCAGAGCGTGGCGAGCGTCGTCAGCATGGTGAGCGCCGCTTCGAAGACCGTCCGCAGCGTCAGACCTTCCGCCACAACGACAACAACAACGGCGAAGGTGATGCACCGACACAGGAAGGTGGCTTCCGCAGCGCCCTCGACGACCTGCTCGGATAAGTAAAAATCCTTCAAAATATGTACCGCAGTGCAATTAAATTTGCACTGCGGTATGTCATAGAGCGCACCGCAGTGTAAATAAATTTGCACTGCGGTGCATTTTTTTCCTAGGTAACGCCCGAAAATGGTGGCCAGGCATATAAAAAGAAAAACTCCTGAAAATCAGAATCTTCAGGAGTTTTTCTTTGTTGTTAGGGTACTGCTCTTACCAGAGCGTGCCCCATCCGTCTTCGTCGTGACGACCCTTGCCGAGTTGGTCGCCTTCGCCCAATTCGGGGTCATCGTCGTTGCCTTGCGGCATTGATTCTGGAACCTGCATCAGGATGCAGTTGGATACGATGAGTTCAGACTCTGGCTGAATATATGCTTTCTTGTTCATCATTTTATTTACCGATTTAAAGATTTACCGATTTTCTGATTTACGATTTGCCATTATTTCACCAGAATTTTCTTCACACTGCCGTCGCTCAAGCGGACGATGTTCATTCCACGTTGCAATGCCTGCAGACGTTTGCCGTCGAGCGAGTAGATGCCCATGACCTGAGCGTCGGTCTCGGTCTCAATCTTTAGCACAGCCGTCGGTGTGTCTTCCTCGTCGAACGAGAAGATGTAGCCCTTCACGGCAGGCTCATTGTTCGTGTTGACAAGGATGTACGCCTTGTGAGGCATGATGCCTGCGTCGTCCTTCACCTTATAGAAACCGACGACGGGTTCGGTTGTCTCTTCCGTCGTGTAGGTGACGTTGCCTGTGGCCTCGTCCACTTGTTCAATCGTCTTGTCATAGGTGATGGTCTGCTTGCCCAGCATGTAGTAGACGCCCAGCGGGTTCTTGTCGCTGGCGGGTATGTACTCAAGGTTGCCGTGCAAGATGTTTCCGCTGATCATGCTTGCCTCCTCGTTCGTACGGTAGAAGCGGAACTGGCGGTTGGCATCGTTGCCACCCTTGTACAGGATGACGCCTTCGCCGGCAGCGATGGTGCTGCCTTCATGCTTCTCAAGGTGCATGGTGTTGCGCACCTTGCCGCCCACTTCTTCCTTGGCGGGATTGATTTGTGTGACGTAGTAAACCTCGACGCCAGCCGGCACCTCGGTGTTGTAGCGGATGGCTGTCGTAGCATACTCGGCAGCCGTGATGGTCTCATCGTAGTAGTAATCGTAGCGGTAGAGTTGGAAGTTGTCAATCTCGAACCAAGTCTTCGAATGAGCACCAATCACAAGGTCGCTCTCGCCGTCGTGATAGTAGAGCGGCAGTTCGAGGTGGATGGCTTCAGGACGCGATTTGTCCACAGGAGTGGTGAAGGTGCTGCTGCCCATTTCGAGCGTGATGGAGTTGCCCGTATCGGTCGTGGCCACAGCCTTCAGCTTGTAGAAACCTTCGGGCAGACCCGTGATGGTCTGGCGCACGTAGAAGTCGTTGGGAGCAGGTTGTGCATTGTTGTAGACATTGTAAACATAGTTGCCGTCCACATCGTTGAAGTTGCGTGTCCATCCCTCTCCGCTCACATTCTTGTTCGAAATGAAAGCCTCTGCGACGTCGTGAGGAACTGTCCAGCCTGGAACGACGTAGTTGGTGTACTCTGTGCTGGTCGTCAGTTGATTGCCATTCTCGTCGAGTTCAAACGACGGGTTGACGATGCGGCTGGTCAGGTCGTCGTCGAACCAAGCCTCAATCTGAGCGTTGAGTGCTTCGAGGTCGGCCGTCGTCGTGTCTGTCCAGCGAACGCCTGTGCGTTGCAACAGTTCGGTCATGTCTTCACGCACCTCGTCGTCGAGCGGCAGGAAGGTCAGGTAGATGTTACCCTTGTCCCAAGCCTTGCAGTAGCGGTTGTAAACCAGCAACTGCTCGTAACTGATGAGCGCCCAGGCATTGAGTTTCGATTTGTTGCGCTGAGGCGTCAGGGTAGTCGGGGCTTCAGCACCGAAATAATAGTCTCTCGCGTTGATGCGATTGTAGAAATGGTAGGCCGTGTTCACGGCTTCGGAATTCTCTTCATTGGCCGTCTGGATTTCAAATGTCGTGGCACCCTCGGTGGTAATCAAGTTAGCCACGTAGGTAGCCTGGCCAGCCATGTAGTCCATGTGCAGACGTACACCACCATCCGTGCTGATGGAAGCACCGCTTGCGTCACCCCACATGGCGAAACGCTTCACGTTCGAGAGGTTCGGGTCGCGAACCAGCGTAGCATCGGTGGTGAGGAAGCCGTTACGTCCGCTGTCCCAACGACCGAAGTTCACATTGTACAGGTACCACTTGTCAGCCTGGCCATACTGGGCTGTTTCGCCTGTCCATTCCCAGCGGTCCTTGATGTCGGGAAGTTGGACGGCAGGCTTCTCGGCCTTGAACTGTACGACGATGGGACCGTGGTCGCCCAGGGCTGTCATGTCGCCATTGCCATAGACCGTGTTGATCACATAGTCGGTCTCGCGGCTATAAGTTTGCGGTGTGAGTGTCATGGCACCCGTGGCTGTCGGATTGATGTAGATCACCTTGTCGACCACCTCGTTCGAGAGAGAGCCTGTACCTACGGTCGGATATACACCGCCTTGGTTCAGTTCTACCCAAACATCCTTTACTACATAGTTGCCTGTTGCTTCAACGACGTCGATGAAGTTGGTCACGATGTTTTCACGTGTGTAGCGGCTGTTGAAGTCGCCCATCACAATCTTCGGGCGGCTGGTGAACGAGTTCTGTACAACGGCCTGGGCCAGTTGGGTCCACTGGGCATTACGTGAACCGACAGCGTCGCCGTCGCCAGCATCCATGTGAGTGATATACACATCGACCGTCATGCCGTCGGCCAGTGTCACTTCGTAGTAGCGGAAGCCCTTCTTGATGTACTGGTTGCCTTCGGTGCTGACACTTTGGGTGTATTGTGTCCACGACTCGCCGCTGGCCTCGCGTCCATTGTCCTTATTCCAGAAGAAGTTGAGGCCGTCGGTGTCAGAGGGAGGATTGAGGATAGAACCTACACCCACTTCGCCACGCCAAGTGCCTTGACCGTATGTGTTGCCGAATTCGCTGACAAGTTCGCTGTTGTAGTTGAAGTCTTCCTGAACAGCGAGTAGGTCGTAACGTTTGTTGCTCATCATCAGGTACTTGCTGATATCCTTGGCACCTTGTGCACCACGGCCGTCAGGATTGACGTGAACATTGAACAGATCTATGTTGATAGTAGGCAGACCATCCACATTGAGCGAAGCCACGGTGAACGTAGCCGTCTGACCTTCTTCGTTGATACTGGTGATTTTCAGTGTCGAACCAGCAGTTGTTGCCCTGAAATAGGTGCGACCTGCATTGAGAATCAGTTTGGCTTGTACCGACTTGGTCGTCGGATTGGTCTCCAACAGGTTGTTGCCGTTCTGTGTGAAGAAGACGTTGGCGATGTTGCCTTCGAGGGTGTAGGGACCCATGGCCGACACGTCGTAGTAGTACCACTGGCCCACCGTCAGTTCGTCTGTAAGGTTGTTGGGCAGCGGCAGTGCCACTTCGCCATAGTAGGTGAGGCGCACGTTGTCGAAGTAAACCCAGTTGGCGTTGGTGTCCTTCACCTTATAACCTATCATGAAGTTGTTGCCGTCGGACAGGAAGTCGAGGTTGTAAGTTTGTGCGCTGCCTGAGATAGCGATGCGCTGGTCACCTGCATAGAACTCGGCACCCGTGATGGTCAGTCCGTCTTGTCCCTGGCGCAGGGCCGAGGCGGTGAAACTCAGACGGTAGTGGCCGCCTGGCAGTCCGATGATGTTCTGACGTGTCTCGCAGTCGTCGAGCGGATTGGCTGCATCGACCCATTTCTCAAGGAACATGGCCACGGTGCCTGCAGCACCATTGTCCATGAGGCCGAAGTTATCGCCTGCTCCCTGTGTCCAACCGGGAATATTGGCCAGTCCGGGGTTCGCACCTTCGTCGGTGTTGGTAGCGTCGATATCAGGGTTCTTCAACATCCACGTCACATCGACGGGATTCTCACAGGTGGCGATGTCGAGATTCTCGCGGTCGGCCTTGCTGATGAGCAACCAGTAATAACCGGCATCGTTGGCATCGGCAGCGACGAGTGCTTCGTTGCCCCATCGACCGCTGCCACCTGCCCAGTGCAGGTAGTTGCCACCTTTGTTGGCCTTCAGTTTATAGACATTGGTGTAGCCACCGATCGACACGGCCTCGAAGGTCCATGTCGTGTAGTCGTCGCGGCTGGTCTCACAGTCCACCCATCCGCCGTTGCCAAGATATTTGTCACCGGTCACCTGAGATAGGTGAATCTTGAAGGCGTTGCTGCTGCCGGAGATGTTGATGACCTGTCCGGCACCATCGACGATGGCGTGCGTGAGATAGGTCGTGCCCTGCGTGAGGTAGCGGCGTGCACCTATATTATAGAGATAGAAGTCGCCAGTGCCCGCTACTGCTCCGTTAACGACGGCCGTGGCAGGTGCGCTGATGGTAAGGCGTGATACGGCCGATACAGTGAAGTAAATGCGACCGTTGAGGTTCAAGTGGTCGGGCAGGGCAGTGGTGGTGACAGTGCCGTAGATGTTCTGTGCGCCGTCAGCGGTATAGGTGAAGTTGCTCAGACTGCCCGAGTTGGCGGTGAAGGTATAGTCACCCTCAGCCGGTGCGTCGTAGTAGTACCACGTGTTTGGCGAAAGGTCGGTCGTGCTGCCGGGATAGGGCACGGCAGCCGCGCTGATGTTGGTCGGCGAGTTGATGGTGAGCGTCGTGGCAGCCGTGGTCTTGAAGTAGATGCGCTGCTGCACGTCGAGCGTCTGTGTCAGAGGCTCCGTTGTCACGGTTCCGTTCACGTTCTGGTCGCCATTGAAGGTGTAGGCAAATGTGCCGAGGTTCGTGGCCAGGAACTGATGGATGCCCACGGCTGTCGGCTCGTAGTAGTACCATGTGTTGGCCGTGAGGTTCACGCCATTGCCTGGGAAGGCGATGGCTTCGGTGCTTAGAGCCCTTGTGTCAGGACCTTTGTAGATGAGCGAGAAGTTGTCGAAGGCACTCCAATAGACTTCAGCCTCGTCCTTCACACCCAAGCTCAGCGTGCCGTCGGTCACCTTGGTCGTAACCTCCACTTTGTAGTAACCTTGCAAGAACGAATAGGCCGCATTGTCCAGGTTGTTGTTGCTGTTGACAGGCGAATTCTCGCTTGAAATCAGTTTCAGCGATGTCTGGTCGCTGTTGGCATAGAGATACGGAACCTTGCTCGCTGTCCCGTCGGCACGGTAGAAACCTTGTGCTGCAATGGTATAGATACCGTTCGGCATCGACGACAACGTCTGATAAAGGTCGTACTTCTTGTGATACATCTCAGGACAATAGTTCGCCTGCGAGGCATCCCATGTGTCACGTCCCCAGTAGTCGGTCACTTGCGTACCAGTCCAGTCTGTCGGTACGACATCACGGCCGAAAGTGGCGCCATTGCCCTTGGCAAACCATGAGTTGCCCAAGAGGAACGTGGCATCGACAGGGTTGGTAAGTGAGGCATCGTTCAGGCTCGCCTTGAGATTATCTGGTGTTACCAGTTTCCAATAGCCGTTGGCATTGCCAGGGTCGCTGCCTACTGATGTTGTCCACGTTCCACTGCCATCCCAATAGAGATAGCTCGAGCCGTTCTTCATCTTGTAGGTGTTCGACTGGCCCGACACGGCTTCGAATGTCCAGACTGCGGACGTGCCGTTGTCCATGAAGCCGTCGGAACCCAGATACTTTTCCGAGTAAATGGCGTCAGTCGAGATAGTGTAGCCACCACCGCTGACGGCGAGTGTGAGTTTCATGGCTCCGTGGGGCTCGATTGAGGCCCGTGAACCCCAACTTGTACCCGAAGCCAAGAACTTTTCAGCACCTACGTTGTAGATGTAGAATGTGCCTGCTGCAGGTGCACTGGCCGTCCACGACTGCGCCTGTGTACTGAGGGCACTCATCATCGAGCACAACAGCACGATGATGCTGAAAAACAAGCGTTTGTTCATTGATTTGGTTGTTAAGTTAATTAGTATGAGTTGTATGATATGATAGTAGTAAATTGTTTGGTGTTATGCGTCAATTTGCAAATATACGACATTTATCCCATTTATTGGATAGTTTTTTTCAGAAAAATGTCATTCACCCTGTATTTTTGTACATATGACGTGCTTGTGCATGAAAAACCCCACATCCGCTTTCACTGATGTGGGGTCATGAGGTTGCCCTCCTTTGAGGGAGAAGAAAGCAACGGTCAGAGTTCGTTGCTCTTCTTCGAGAAGGTGTCGCCCTGCTTGAGGTCGCCGGTGTCGAAGCCGCGGCGGAACCAGCGCTGGCGCTGGGCCGAGGTGCCGTGGGTGTACTGGCGCTCGTCGGGGTTGTAGCCAGCGCGTTTCTGGAGGTGGTCGTCGCCGATGACGATGGCGGTGTTGAGGGCTTCTTCGAGGTCACCCTTCTCGAGCGAGCCGAAGAGACGCTGCTCGTCGTGTCCCCAGACGCCGGCGAGGAAGTCGGCCTGCAGTTCGATCTGCACGCTCACGCGGTTGGCTTCGGTCTTCGACAGGGCGGCCATCTGTTGGTGGGCCTTGCCGAGGGTGCCGAGCAGGTACTGCACGTGGTGTCCCACTTCGTGGGCGATGACGTAGGCCCAGGCGAAGTCACCTTCGGCGCCGAGCGACGATTTCATCTCCTTGTAGAACGAGAGGTCGATATAGACGCACTGGTCGGCCGAGCAATAGAAGGGGCCTGTCTGTGCGGTGCCTTGTCCGCAGCCGGTCGAGATGCTGCCCGTGTAGAGCACGAGGGTGGGGGCTTCGTAGGTCTTTCCCATCTCCTTGAATTTGCGTGTCCAGACGTCCTCGGTCGATGCGAGCACTTTCTTGGTGAACGAGGCGAGTTCTTCTTCCTCGGCGCTGCCCTGGTAGGGCTGTCCGTCGTTCTGCTCGACCTGCTCACCGCCGCCGAGTATGCCGCCTTCCTGAATCATCTGCATGGGGTCGAGGCCGAGTTTGGGGCCGATGAGGAAGAGCAGAATGACGATGATGATACCGCCGCAGCCTGCCTTTCCCTTACCGCCGCCGAGCAGTCCGCCTCCGAGGCCGCCCAGTCCGCCTAAATTGCCGCCGCTCTGTCCGCGACGGTCTTGCACGTTCGTGCTTTCTCTTCTTCCTGAAAGATCCATAATGTTATGAGTTAATGGGTGATGAATCGGTGTTATCGCTGCGAAGTTACGGAAAATTTTTGGTATCAGAAAAAAATTTTTCGTAAAATATGAGTGAGATGTTGCTCCGCCCTTTGTTCATGGGCATTCGGGATGGTTCGTCGGTCGGGCTGAAATGCCTCGAAATTTGCACCGCAGTGCAAATAAATTTCGACTGCGGTACGCCTATAGTCGCACCGCAGTCGAAATAAATTTACACCGCAGTGCATTTTTTTCGTTCGTTGACACCCTTTCCACGTCGTTTGAGACTACTCTCCACCTCTTTTATTTTTCGCGCACGCGCGTGAGGGAGCAATAAAACGTGTAAATCGCACCTGTAGGGGCAGGTTTCCATGCCTGCCCGAAGGATTTTCCGAAACTCGATGTGAGGAAAATCTTAAGTGAACATGGACGTGGAAAATAAACAATCGGGACGCCCCACGGGTCGTCCCTACAAGTGGTAGTTGAATATGCGCCCTGTAGGGACGACCCGTGGGGCGTCCATCATTGCCGTGCAGTGTTGGTAGAAAACATTTCAGCGTCGAGCCTCATGTTTTCTTCGGGCAGGCATGGCAACCTGCCCCTACTGGCGCGATGTGTGCCAACATCTATATCATTACTTCAAAAAATCGTGAGAAATGCGCCATGTTAAGGTTTTTTAACTAAAAAGGGCGGTTTTGGGGTGAATTTAGCAAAACTTTCTGATTTTACTTGTCATGGATTGACATCACTTCCGCTTAACTTTGCAACCGAAAGTTCAACCTATTGTTTCACCTAAAAAAAATGAATGATATGAAAAATGTTGCCATTTCCCGCCGTGCGCTTAGCCGCAAACTGTTCTCGATGCAGACTGTCGAAAATCTCTCCGTTGCCCGTGTCCTTGCCGCCGTGTTCTCGGAGGTGATGGACGAGCGTATCACGCCGCGCCAAGCCGTGTGCATCGTCAATGCCTTCGTCGCCCTGTTGCTGACGGTGTTCTCGTTTGCCGTCCCCATGATGTTCCGCGTGATTTGCTTCGCCTGGCTCCTGGTCGCCTTGCGCCAGTGTCGTCGCGAAGGTCTTGGCGAGGATTAGAAACGGTGTTTTTGCATCCGTTTTCTGTTAAATTATAAGCGTAGTTGCCGAAAAACCGCCAATTATTTGGCAAAGCGCCCGAAAAAGTGTAATTTTGCAGTTCATTTGCAGGATTACACTTTTTTATTGTATATGGACAGACTTTATATTTTTGACACGACACTGCGCGACGGCGAACAGGTGCCTGGTTGCCAGTTGAACACAGTTGAGAAAATTCAGGTGGCGAAACAACTGGAACTGCTGGGTGTTGACATCATCGAGGCAGGTTTTCCCATCTCGTCGCCGGGCGACTTCAACAGCGTGATTGAAATTTCGAAAGCCGTGACGTGGCCGACCATCTGCGCCCTGACACGTGCTGTCGAGAAGGACATCGACGTGGCTGCCGAAGCGCTGAAATTTGCGAAGCACAAGCGCATCCACACGGGTATCGGCACGAGCGACTCGCACATCAAGTATAAGTTCAACTCGAACCGCGAGGAAATCATCGAGCGTGCCGTGCGTGCCGTCAAGTACGCCAAGCGCTACGTCGAGGACGTGGAGTTCTATGCCGAAGACGCAGGCCGTACCGAAAATGAGTACCTGGCACGTGTCATCGAGGCTGTCATCAAGGCAGGTGCGACCGTGGTCAACATTCCCGACACGACGGGTTACTGTCTGCCGGCAGAGTACGGCGAGAAAATCAAGTACCTGTGCGACCATGTGGCCGGCATCGAACATGCCATCATCTCGACCCACTGCCACAACGACCTCGGCATGGCCACGGCCAACACCATGAGCGGTGTGCTCAACGGCGCACGACAGGCCGAGGTGACCATCAACGGCATCGGCGAACGTGCCGGCAACACCTCGCTTGAGGAAGTGGCCATGATTCTGAAGTGCCACAAGGGTGTCGGCATCGAGACGAACATCAATACGACGAAAATCTACCCGACGAGCCGCATGGTCTCGAGCCTGATGAACATGCCCGTCCAGCCTAACAAGGCCATCGTCGGCAAGAACGCCTTTGCCCATTCCAGCGGCATCCACCAGGACGGCGTGCTGAAGAATGTGCAGACCTACGAAATCATGAATCCGCAGGACGTGGGCATCGACGACAACGCCATCGTGCTCACAGCCCGCAGCGGACGTGCCGCCCTGAAGAGCCGTCTGCAACTGCTCGGCGTCGAACTTTCGCAGGAGAAACTCGATGCTGTCTATCAGGACTTCCTCAAACTGGCGGACAAGAAAAAGGACATCAACGACGATGATATCCTCGTGCTGGCCGGTGCCGACCGTTCGCAGAACCATCGCATCAAGATGGACTATCTGCAGGTGACGAGTGGCGTCGGTGTGCAGTCGGTCGCCTCGCTGGGTCTGCTGATTGCCGGCGAGAAGTTCGAGGCATGTGCATCGGGCAACGGTCCTGTCGATGCAGCTATCAAGGCGCTGAAGAAGATTGTCAACCGTCAGATGACGCTCAAGGAGTTCACCATCCAGGCCATCAGCAAGGGTTCGGACGACATGGGAAAGGTTCACATGCAGGTCGAATACGACGGCCACATGTACTACGGCTTCGGTGCCAACACCGACATCATCGCCGCCAGCGTCGAGGCCTACATCGATTGTATCAACAAGTTTAAGATATAAAACGGAACATGGGAAAGAATTTGTTTGAAAAGATATGGGATGCACACGTGGTGCAGAACGTGACGGACGGTCCGACGCAGTTGTATATTGACCGTCTGTACTGCCACGAAGTGACGAGCCCACAGGCGTTTGAAGGAATGCGCAGTCGCGGGCTGAAGTGTCTGCGCCCAGGGCAGATTTTCTGTATGCCCGACCATAACACGCCTACCCACGACCAGGACAAACCGATAGAGGATCCTATCAGCAAGACTCAGGTGGACACGCTGGCGAAGAATGCAGAGGACTTCGGCCTGACGCACTTCGGAATGATGGACAAGCGCAATGGAATCATCCACGTGGTAGGTCCCGAGCGCGGACTCTCTCTGCCTGGCATGACGATTGTCTGCGGCGACTCGCACACTTCGACACATGGCGCCGTCGGCGCCGTTGCATTCGGCATCGGAACGAGCGAGGTCGAGATGGTGATGGCGTCGCAGTGCATCCTGCAGCAGAAGCCGAAGTCGATGCGAATCAACATTGAAGGCACGCTCGGGTGGGGCGTCACAGCCAAGGACATGGCGCTCTACCTCATGTCGCAACTCACAACGAGCGGCGCAACGGGCTACTTCATCGAATACGCCGGAAGCGCTGTCCGCAGCCTTTCGATGGAAGGCCGTCTGACGTTGTGCAACCTCTCGATCGAGATGGGTGCACGCGGCGGTTTCATCGCTCCCGATGAAGTGACGTTTGCCTATCTCAAAGGCCGTGAATATGCGCCGAAGGGCGACGACTGGGACAAGGCTGTCGAAGCATGGCGCGAGCTCAAGTCGGACGAGGATGCCGTGTTTGACAAGGAACTCACGTTCCAGGCCGAAGACATCGAGCCGATGGTGACCTACGGCACCAACCCTGGCATGGGCATGGGCATCACCCAAAGCATACCGACACTCGACACGGTGGACGAGGCCGGCAAGACTTCGTTCCTCAAGTCGCTTGACTACATGGGTTTCAAGCCAGGGGAGCAGTTGCTCGGCAAGCCCATTGACTATGTCTTCCTCGGCGCCTGCACCAACGGCCGCATCGAGGATTTCCGCGCGTTTGCCACCCTTGTGAAGGGTCGCAAAAAGGCCGACAATGTGACGGCATGGCTGGTGCCCGGCTCTTGGATGGTTGACACACAGATTCGCGAAGAGGGCATCGACAAGGTGCTTGAGGCGGCAGGCTTTGAAATCCGTCAGCCTGGCTGTTCGGCATGTCTCGCCATGAACGACGACAAGATTCCGGCAGGCAAACTCAGCGTCTCGACTTCGAACCGCAACTTCGAGGGCCGCCAAGGACCTGGTGCCCGGACGATTCTCGCCAGCCCGCTTGTAGCGGCAGCAGCGGCGGTGACAGGTGTTGTGACCGACCCTCGTTCGCTGATGTTGAACTTCTAAAACATACCGATTATGAAACTGATTTCCTTTTTGTGTATGAGTCTCATGTCTCTTCTTTCGTGTGCCTCTTCGGGCAATGTCGGCCCTGCCGACGACGGCATCACCGATGCAATGTGGAACAAGGTCGCTGTCGTTGAGTATTCTTTCGGCGACGCTTCGGTCATTCCAGAGTATCACCGCAGTTACAACATTCAAGTGACGAAGACCGAGGCCCATATCAAGATTCATTCGTACGGAACGGTCGTTTTCGAGCACACTTACAAAATCAAGCCCGCCCAGTGGCAGAAGGTGATTGCCAATCTGAAGAAACTCAACATCCGTCACGAGGAGGTGAGTGCCGACCCGTGCGATGGAGGTCAGTCGGAGTATTTCGCATTCAGAAGTGATGATAAGTCGGAACAGGCCATCTTCACGGGCAGTCAGGACACTTGCGGAAACAGCAACGTTGACGTGGGTTTCGAGGCCGTGTCCCAAGCACTGAATGCTGCCTTCCCGAAAACGATTCAGGAGTTGGTAAACGCAACTTTGGAAAAGTAAATAATTATTTTTAAGTACTTGGAAAAATGACGCCAAGTGCTTAGCGTTCGAACGCCAAGTGCTTAGCGTGAAAATTCCAAGCGCTTAGCGTTAAATCTCCAAGCGCTTGGAGCGCATAATACAGAACAATGAAACAGAAATTTGACATCATCCAATCGACCTGCATACCGTTGCCGCTCGAAAACGTCGATACGGACCAGATTATTCCGGCGCGTTTCCTGAAGGCAACGACGAGGGACGAAAAGTTTTTCGGCGACAATCTCTTCCGCGACTGGCGCTACGACAAGCAGGGCGAGCCGAAGCAGGACTTCGTGTTCAACCAGGCAGACTTCAGCGAGGCACCCCACAAGGGCGTGCACGAGATTCTGGTGGCAGGTAAGAACTTCGGTTCGGGCTCGAGCCGCGAGCATGCCGCTTGGGCCATTGCCGGTTACGGTTTCCGCGTGGTCATCAGTTCGTTCTTTGCCGACATTCACAAGAACAACGAGTTGAACAATTTTGTCCTGCCCGTTGTCGTGAGCGAGTCGTTCCTGGCCGAACTTTTCGCCAGCATCAAGGCTGACCCGCAGACCGAGGTGCGTGTCGATGTGCCCAACCAGACGGTGACCAACCTTGCCACGGGACGTCAGGAGCAGTTCGATCTCAACGGCTACAAGAAATACTGTCTGATGAACGCCCTTGACGACATCGATTTCCTGCTGGAGAATAAGGACAAGATTGAGGCATACGAATCGGCAAGATGAAGAGAATTGAGTTGATGGACACGACGCTCCGCGACGGCGAGCAGACCAACGGCGTGTCGTTTGTCCCCCACGAGAAACTGAGCATCGCACGCATGCTGTTGCGCGACCTCAATGTCGATCGCATCGAGGTGGCTTCGGCCCGTGTGTCCGAAGGCGAGAAGGATGCGGTCAAGAGCATTTGCCGATGGGCGCAACAGGCCGACATGCTGGACCGCATCGAAGTGCTCGGCTTTGTCGATGGCACACAGTCTATCGACTGGCTGCTCGACTGCGGCTGCAAGACGCTGAACCTTCTTTGCAAGGGCTCCGAGCGTCATCTTCGCTATCAGTTGAAGAAGACCCTTGACGAGCATGTCAGCGACATCTGCCAGTGCATCGAATATGCTACCCAAAACGGCATCGTGGTCAATCTCTACCTTGAAGACTGGTCGAACGGAATGAAGGACAGCCCTCAGTATGTCCATGACTTTGTCGAGGCGCTGCAGACCTTGCCGATTCGCCGATACATGTTGCCCGACACGCTTGGCATCCTCAATCCGCAGCAGGTCGGTGACTATGTGCGACAGATGTGTACATGGTTTCCCGATCTTCACTTCGACTTCCACGCCCACAACGACTACGACCTCGCCGTTGCCAACGTCCAGGCTGCCGTCATGGCAGGTTGCCGTGGCGTTCACACCTCGCTCAACGGTCTTGGCGAACGTGCCGGAAATGCACCTCTTGCCAGTGTTCAGGCGGTGTTGAAAGACCATCTGGGCATCTCGACATCGGTCAATGAGGAACGTCTCAACGCAGCTGCCCGTCTGGTCGAGAGTTTCAGCGGCATTGCCATTCCGCCCAACAAACCCATCGTCGGCGAAAGTGTCTTCACGCAGGTGGCTGGCGTGCATGCCGACGGTGACAACAAGAACAACCTCTACTGCAACGACCTGCTGCCCGAACGCTTCGGACGCAAGCGTGAGTATGCGCTGGGCAAGAACAGCGGAAAGGCAAACATCCTGAAAAACCTTGAGGAACTGGGCCTCGAACTGACGCCCGAGCAGACGCGCCGTGTCACGGAGCGCATCATCGAACTGGGCGACAAGAAACAACTGGTGACGCAGGAGGACTTGCCCTACATCGTCAACGACGTGCTCAAGCATGCTGCCCCCGACGAGAAGATACGCCTGCTCTCCTACATGGTCTCCACTGCCTACGGTCTGAAGCCCATGGCATCGGTCAAACTCGAGGTCAACGGCGAAGTGTATGAGGAGAGTGCGATGGGCGACGGTATGTACGACGCCTTTGTGCGGGCCGTGCGCCACATCTACAAGGACCGTCTGCAGCGCAAGTTCCCCTGGCTCACCAACTACGTCGTCTCGATTCCTCCTGGCGGTCGTACCGACGCCCTCGTCCAGACCAGCATCTCCTGGACCTACAACGACAAGGCATACCGCACGCGCGGCCTCGATGCCGACCAGACCGAGGCTGCCATCAAGGCAACCATTAAGATGCTGAACATCATCGAACAGAACGAATCGGAGTAGCGAAAAACGCCCCGAAATGACGAAAAAAACGCACCGCAGTGTAAATTTAATTGCACTGCGGTGCGTTTATAGTTGCACTGTGGTGTAAATTTAGTTACACTGCGGTGCAAATTTCAGCGCATCCAAGCCCAGAATTTACGCGACTTCAGGTAGTTCATATCTCGCTCATTTTCATAGGCTTCGCGCTCAAAGCGGATGTTGCGATAGGCCCGCAGTACATTGCGATGGCGAACGAGCAGCACCAGCCACTCGACAAGGTACCAGAGGTAGAAACCCAGGACGAGCAACTCCAGCATCTGGGCCGTGTGGATGCGCTCGTGGTTGAGGTCCACATCGCTGAAACTGTGTCCGCGCCGCACGAAGATGAGGCCAAAGAGGTTGATGGCCGTGAAGTGCGAAACGGGTATGATCGAGTTACGGATAATCATGGGCTGGAGCGTATTGTGTGTTCTGCTTTGCAAAGATACGTTTTTTCGCTGTGACAGCAGAATTTTTTTAACATTTTTCCCCTTTCCCTTTCTTCATTTCACATTTTTGCTGTATATTTGCATTGAGTACGGCACAAAGCCGCATGAGCCAGAATTTAACTTTTAATTAATAACTCTTAAATTTATCATTTTATGGATTTTCTGACAAATGACAAACTCGTGATTGTCGGTGCCGGCGGAGCCATCGGCTCGACGATGGTTCAACTCGCACTGACCATGAAACTCACCCCCAACGTATGCCTGTACGACGTATATGCTCCGGGCATGGAAGGCGTGATGGAGGAGATGTTCCACTGCGGCTACGACGGTGTGAACCTCACAGCTACGACCGACGTCGCTGAGGCTTTCAAGGATGCCAAGTACATCATCTCTTCGGGCGGTGCTCCCCGTAAGGCTGGCATGACCCGCGAGGACCTGCTCGCCGGCAACTGCAAGATTGCCGAGGAACTGGGTAAGAACATCAAGCAGTACTGCCCCGACGTGAAGCACGTTACCGTTATCTTTAACCCCGCCGACCTCACAGGTCTGGTAACGCTGCTCTACTCGGGCCTGAAACCCGGACAGGTGACCACACTCGCCGCCCTCGACTCGACCCGTCTGCAAAGCGCTCTCGCCAAGAAGTTCGGCGTGAAGCAGTACGAAGTGACCGGCTGCGCAACCTACGGCGGTCACGGCGAACAGATGGCCGTCTTCGGCAGCGCCGTCAAGGTGGCTGGAAAGCCCCTGCACGACCTCATCGGCACACCTGCCTGCACCGAGCAGGAATGGGAAGACCTCAAGGTGGCTGTCACGAAGGGCGGTGCCAAGATCATCGAACTGCGCGGACGCTCCTCCTGGCAGAGCCCTGCCTACTGCTCCGTCGAGATGATCCGTGCCGTCATGGGCGGCGAAAAGTTCCGCTGGCCTGCAGGCACCTACGTTCAGAACGAGAAGTACAACCACATCATGATGGCGATGGACACCAACCTCGGCCCCGACGGCTGCACCTACAAGATGCCGACCGGCACACCCGAGGAAATGGCCAAACTCGACGCCTCGTACGAGCACCTGTGCAAGATGCGCGACGAACTCGTAACGCTCGGCATCGTACCGCCCATCAGCGAGTGGAACAAGATTAATCCGAACTTGTAATTCTGGTAATTAATTCGACTACGAATTTCACGAATTAAGCGAATTTTTCCACAAGGGGGTCAATTCGAGAAATTTGTGAAATTCGTAGTTTTTTTAAAATTATGCAAGAACAAATCATTGTCCGCATCACAGGTCAGGACCGTCCGGGACTGACTGCTGCCATTATGGGCATCCTGGCCAAGTACGACACGCAGGTGCTCGACATCGGACAGGCCGACATCCACTCCACCCTCTCGCTCGGCATCCTCATCCGTGTGGACGACCAACACTCGGGACAGGTGATGAAGGAACTGCTGTTCAAAGCCAGCGAACTCGGCGTCAACATCGGTTTCGCTCCCGTCACCGACGACGAGTACGAGGCATGGGTGGCACGGCAGGGCAAGAACAGACATATCCTCATGATTCTCGGACGACGGCTCTCGGCCAGTCAGATTGAGGCAACGACACGCATCATCGCCGATCAGGGTCTCAACATCGACTCCATTCGCCGACTCAGCGGTCGCCAGTCTATCGCCAACCCGCAGAAGCACATCCGCGCCTGCATCGAGTTCTCGCTCCGAGGCAACCCCAAGGACCGCCACGCCATGCAGGCCCAACTGATGCAACTCTCGCAGAACGAGGAAATGGACTTCTCGCTCCAGAAAGACAATATGTACCGCCGCATGCGCCGTCTCATCTGCTTCGATATGGACTCGACATTGATCCAGACCGAGGTCATCGACGAACTGGCCATGCGTGCCGGTGTGGGCGACCAGGTGAAGGAAATCACCGAGCGTGCCATGCGCGGCGAGATTGACTTCAAGGAGAGTTTCACCGAGCGTGTCGCCCTGCTCAAAGGACTCGACACCAGTGTCATGCGCGACATCGCCGAGAACCTCCCCATCACCGAAGGTGCCGACCGTATGATGTACGTGCTCAAGCGCTATGGCTATAAGATTGCTATCCTATCGGGCGGATTCACCTACTTCGGCGAATACCTCCAGAAGCGCTGGGGCATCGACTATGTCTATGCCAACGAACTTGAAATCGACGAGGACGGCAAACTCACGGGCCATTATGCCGGCGAGATTGTCGATGGACGTCGCAAGGCTGAATTGCTTAAACTCATCGCACAGGTTGAGAAGGTGGACATCCAGCAGACCATCGCCGTAGGTGACGGTGCGAACGACCTCCCCATGCTCTCCGAAGCAGGTCTCGGCATCGCCTTCCACGCCAAGCCCCGCGTCGTGGCAAACGCCAAGCAGAGCATTTCGACAGTCGGCCTCGACGGCGTGCTCTACTTCCTTGGCTTCAAGGACTCCCATCTCGACGAGAAAGGTCGCGAATAGTTAATTCTAAAATTCTAGTCTTGCTAGTCTATCTAGCACTTCTAGTCATTTTCCACAAAGAAGCGGCGAGTGCTCTCAGCACCCGCCGCTTTTCGTTTCTATAAGGTCGGCTCCGTTTACCAGAGTCCGTCTTGCCATTTTTTGTCTTCTTGGGCAGCCTCCTCCAGCTCGCGTTCTTTTGCGAAACCGTCGTCAACACCATGACTCGGGTCGGAGTCCACTACCACCATGAGGCGAAAACCATTCTCAACCGATTCCATCGTAGCCGAAGGCTGAATATATGTACGTTTCATAACTGTTCAAATTTTTGATGAGTTGGAAAATTACTTAATAAAAACCTTCTTGCCATTCACGATGTAGAGACCGTGAGCAGGCGTTGTAACACGCTGGCCGGCGAGATTGTAAATCGTGCCCTGCAGTTTGTCGTTTGCACTTTCAAGTCCTGCAATGCCAGTAGCTTCGCCTTCGAAGTGGAATCCGATGAACTTAGCACCGTTCCCCTTCACAATCTGCAGGTAGCACTTGCCTTCGGCGAGTGTCTTACCATTGTTGAGCAGGTAGAAGCCAATCTCATTGTCGCGCTTGTTCAGCACGTAGATTGTCTTTGCATCACCAGTAACAGTACCGTCGCTTACCTTCAGTTCGTTATCGGTAACATCATCCAAACTTGCTCCTAAAGCCGCACGGGTGAGTGTGTATGTTCCTTCCGTAGCAGCGTGAAGGATAACAGGTGTCTCTGCAGGAATTATCGTAACAGAAACAAACGTTGCGTCGTTCTGTTCGTCGTTCAGCGTTACGATATAGGCTTCAAGGTCTGAATCTGTCAAATCCACATCGTAAGGAGTACACAGAGTCTTGTAGCAATCCTGTGTGGCAACCAGTTCAACTGTCTCAGGTGTCACGTCAACCACATCGGTGGCTGCGAGCGGAGCAATCTGCAGGTTGTTGTACATGACGATAATACCTGTGATGTTGTAAACATGACCATCCTCAAGTGTTGGGCTGACGCTGAAGTTGTCATAGTACTTAATAGTGTTCGTACCATCAGTGAATTGAGAGTTTGCAGCATCGTAGGTTACGCCTTCGAACGTCACGAGTGCGCTTTGGTTGGCTACGGTGATTTGATCAATCGTCCTTATCCAAGGAGCCATTGTGCCGTCTGTAAAGGTCAAGTCGGAAGGATCAAAGTTTGTGATTTCAGTAGCACCTTTGTAGAGTTGGCTCTTTACGTTAAGAGTACCGCTGAACATCTTGCCTGCTTCCAAACCGTGGTTGTTGGTGTAGATGAGAGCACCGTATGTACCGTCGGAAATATAAGCATTGTTAGTTCCCTTCACTGCAGTTACATAGATGTTTGTGAGTTGGAGTTTTACATCCTTGGCGGTCGTAGTGGTCGTTGTCTCCTGAAGATCCTGAAGAGATGTGATTACAGGAATAGGCTCAGTCAGCGTGATGAAGTACGAGCCTTTACTTGGCTTGTAGTTGTTATCACCAGCGAATCTGGCAGTGATGGTTGTCGTACCAGTTACCGTTCCAAACGTGATGGCACCAGTGTTTTCGTCGACTGTTGCCACATCGGTGTTGCTGCTGGTGTATGTCAAGTCAACGCCTGTCAATTCAGTTGTGCCAGCCATGACCGTCGGAGTTGCCTGGTTCGGGGTAGATCCGATTTCCTGTGTGAAACCTTCAACGTCGAATGTCAGCTGAGTTGCAATGCGGGTGTCAGCTATTCCGTTCTTCTTGTAGAGAGCAATGGGCTGTTGTTGAGTGTATGTACTTGATTTGTAGTAACGGAAGCGCTGTCCATTGTCTTTGTTAAAGCGTAAGACAGGACTATCACTGTTCTCAATAACCGCCTGGATGACCGCATTACCGTCATTGTCGATGCTAATCGAATTTTCATAGGCGGTATCAGAACTTGCTTTCAGACCGTTGGCATCTGTTGTCTGACCGATGTAATAACCCGACGCACTCTTAATAGTACAGGTTCCATCACCCACTTCGATGTAGAATGAGGCAGCATCTACTGTGGGAGTTGAAAGAATAGTGTTGTTTTCAATCTCCACTGCGATGTTGTTGTTATTGTAATCCAAAGTCTCAAGACCTCCGTTGAATGCCAGGCTTCCTTCTTCATAGACGATAAGGTATTGACTGTCGGTCAGGTCATCATCGCTTTCAACCTTCACATAGTCACCTTCGATTGCAACCGGATTGACCGTCAGCGTGTACGATGCACTGCTGGGCTTGTAGTCGTTATTGCCTTCAAACTTGGCGGTAATGACCGTCGTACCAGTTGCGAGGATGTAGAGAGCGCCATTGGCAGTAACAGTTGCAACATTTTCGTTGCTGCTTTCGTAGGTCAATGTACCTGCTGTTGGGGGATTAAGTGTGGCCGTCGGACTGTTGAAGTTATCGCCGAGAGTGATGGTGTATGATTCTTCACCGTCGAAAGTGGTTGTCGTGGCAATGCGTTGGTCGTCAGGATCATCCCAATAGATGGTAATTTTGTCACAATAAATTGCTCCATTATTCGAACGGATGCCGATGTAGGCATAGTCGCCAGTGATGGCTAACTGAGTGGCATCGTCAATGCAGATGCTGCCGAGCTTTGTACCCTGTGAGTCGGAATTATACAAGTCTGCAGCCGATGTATAAGGTTCGTTGCTGCCGTAGATGTCGAGCGTTCTACTGCTGGATGTGCTTGAGTTCCATTCAACAGTCACAAGTGTTACTTTACCGCCAGAGGTTGTGGTAACGATACCGCTATTGTTGTTGTTTGAACGCAACTGAACGCAAGGATTAGCATTAGATGGGCCTCCTGCGGTATTACCTGCATAAACGGCACCCGAAGTGCCTTCCTTATCACTCCATTCTGTATAATTAGTGCCTGTAACACCTACGAAGTCGTATGTGATTTCGTCGCCAGTGCCCGTAGGAGTTACCTCTGCGGGTTTTACTTTCAGGGTATAATAGCCTTCGCATCCTTTGCGTTCTGAGTCGCCTTCGAAAGTGGCTGTCACCTTGAGTGTGCCAGTTGCACCGTCAACCAATGTGACTGCGCCAGTTGTGGCATCCACGGTTCCGAGTGCGTCGTTGTTGCCGCTGTAGGTTAGAGCAGTTGTGAACGGCAAGTAGGCTTCATAGTCGCCTATCTTGACATATCCTACGATTTCTGGTACGGTTTCGCCCACTGTAATGGTGAATTCTGTGCCAGGGTCAACGATTGTGGCATAGTCTTGCGCAAAGTACATGGTTGTTGGCGTGCGGGTGTCTACTGTTGCACCTTCGTAATATACGAGATAGTTATTGTAGTTGAATTCAGGAGTACCGTTATACATCTTCACCGTGCCGCATACAGTGACCGTTTTACCAGTCTCTATGTCGTCTTTGGAAGAGAATTTAGCACTTTCAAGATTCAAACCGCTGTAAACTTCCATTTGGTTGTTTGTCGTGCCGTCGTCGGAAATCCAGTAGGTAATGGAACCGTAGGTGCTGTTGTAGGAATCAATCTGCGAAATTTTACCTGTTACATACACCGTACCCGATGTGCTGCTGCCGAGAGTTCCGATGTATGCAATGGCATCAGCAACGGTGTAGGGGTCTGCTTCTGTTCCAGCATGCTCGATGCTGACGAAGTTGTAGGTCGCACTGGCTACTGCGCTGTTATCCATTCCACTCTTCACCGCCATCGCCTTGATGGTTGTGGTCGTGCTGACGCTGATGGCAGAGGAATAGACGCTGCTGCTGGTGGTCGGGTCTGTGCCGTCGGTGGTGTAGTAGATGGTCGCACCGGCCGTTGTTGTATTGAGTTCTACACTCTGAGCCGAGGTGTAGGTGCCTGCGGCAGGTGTGAACGTGGGTGTGGCAACGGCGTTGGCTGCTGTAGGTGCATAGAACTTCACACCGCTAAACTGAACAAACTTGTTGCTGCTGCCACTGACGGTAACGTTGAACGTAAACTTGTAGTAAGCCCCTGTTGCCCATTCCGCTCCAGTCGAAGGCTCAAAAGTAATGTCGGAAGAAGCAGCGAAAGTTGCTGTTACTTCATCAAGCACATTTGAGAAACTTGCATCGCTGGCTACGGTCAGCTTCAATGAGTTGACCGTAATACTGCTGGCTTGGCCGACAGTCAGGACCACCTTGTTGATGGCACTGCCCATTGCCGTATTAGTGTTGACGGTACGGTCAACACTGCTAAGGCTCTTGCCACCAATACGCCAAGGATACATCTGACCATTTCCATTAACAGCCCATTCAATGCCGTTTAGGGTTACGGTGCCTGTACCTGAATAGGAATTGCTTGTTGTTTTTGCTGCTTCTGTCGTAGTGTCGAGCGTGTAGTACGGGTCTTGCGCCCACGCACTACTCATGCCCACAACGAGCATCAGGCTCGCGATGTGAATTGTTCGGTTAGGGTTGAAAGAAAAAAGAATAAATAAGGATAAATTACTTTGCTTGGGCAACAGGTGCGCGGAGCATCATTTCTCTTAGATTCTCACTATTTCTTTCTGTTTTTCGTACCGAAAGCGGGACTCGAACCCGCACAGCCTTGCGGCCAAGGGATTTTAAGTCCCTCGTGTCTACCATTCCACCATTTCGGCTTCGACTTTGTCGAAGCCGCATTGTCGGCTACACTCGGCAAAATCCAAGTAAACTTGGCTTCTGCTCTCGTTTGCACGACAATTCGGCCAATTTTGCCAGATTATTGGCTTCGACTTTCGCTCCGTTGTGCTGCGGATTTGTCGATATTTCTGCAAAGTTACGCATTATTTTCGGAACGGACGAAGAGAATTTGTAAAAAAATGATTTTTCGTGAGGGCAGAACCGATTTTTTGCGTTAACTTTGCATGTGTAACATCAACGGATTGCTTTATGAAGGATTTTCTGGAACTTAGCAGCGAGCGGTTTTCGGCCCGTCTTTTCACAGACGAGGCTGTGTCGGATACCGACCTCGCGTACATCATGGAGTCGGTGCGTCTGGCTCCGTCGGCAGTGAATCGTCAGCCGTGGCGCTGGCTTGTCGTGAAGAGTGAGGCGATGCGCGAGAAGGTTCAGCGGACG